>Ga0210017_1000658_pt1 | contig 29614 bp, 34 predicted proteins | sample CryGeyCG2014_020_FD_183966 | JGI IMG/M metagenome (GOLD analysis project Ga0210017, IMG submission 183966) | Groundwater microbial communities from aquifer - Crystal Geyser CG08_land_8/20/14_0.20 (SPAdes) (version 2) | ecosystem: Environmental > Aquatic > Deep subsurface > Groundwater | place... | reverse complement strand
CATTTTGTTTTAATTCTTCATAGTCGTCAAACCTGTAAAATCCTTTATAGAGTGTAGATTTTATATTTTCGCCATTATTGTCCAGCGGTTTTGGATTTATTGACCAAAAACTTTGGATAATTCCATTCCTCTTTAAATGATCAACTTTTTCATAATAACTTTTGGTTATAGGAGTATTGCCGATGATAATAATTGGAATTTTTGAAGCAGAAAAACTAGAAACACGAATGTTGATACTTTTTCCAATAGCTTTTAGCATTGTTCTGACCGCAAAAGTCCGGGATTACCTTGATGAGTTTTGTAGTTACCAATACATACTAAATCTTTATTTTTTGCAATAAATTCCCAGTTCCAAACCACCGACATTTTGACTTCAATAATCATTAAAATGTTTTGCGGCTTTTGGATAATATTTTTTGTTTTACAAATGGCAACATCAGCAGGCGATTGATTTGTTAGTCCTATTTCTTCAGAAATAACACCTTGGACAGAGTAACCACCAACAGCCTTCGCTATTTCGCTAAATAGATCAGTGACCCATTTTTCTGTATAAGAACCAATCAATGAATTTCGACTTTGTAAGGTTGTTTTCACGCCGTCATAGTTTTTGGGCCAATAGGCCAAATATTTTTTATCTTTTGTTACATAAAAAAGTTGTTCTGGAGTAGCAAACTCAAGTGATTTTATAAAAAAGTCTTTCTCTTGATCTTTATTCCAAAGTGTGGACATAGTTTTATTTTATTAACTCCTCAATTGAAACATTAAGCGTTTTGGCTAATTTAGCCATAATAAAAACTGATGGCTTTTTAATAACGCCTGTTTCAATTTTAGTGAGCGTTGTATAGGGAACATCTGCTTTTCTTGCGAATTCATCTTGAGAAAGTTCAAGTTTAAGGCGCAAGGATTTTATCTTTTTCCCTAATTTATTTTCTTGATTATTTTCCATAATTTGCTAACATTAAATTGTTCTGCTATAATTCTATACACTAATATGATAGCAAATATTATGAAAACAAGCAAACAAAAAATAGAGGGGAGCCCGCTTTTGGCCCAAAACGAAGTTTGAGCCGTTATTTTTTCAGGTTCTTTGGCAGTTTTTCAATCCGAAAGGGTCGCTTCTGCGGGCAGGCGAAAGGGGGGTTTTGGGGGAATTCCGCCCGCCGAGCCCAGACGCAATTTCGGTTCGGATATTTTCAAACAGACACCGCCAGTTGGTAAAAGAAGAGTTTGGCTCGCCCGCTGCGCGGGCTCGCCAGCCGATTTTCGGTTCAAAATCAAATTTTTTGCCTTTGTTCCGCAAAGCGGAACGCCAGAAGCGGGCTTTCCAGAAATTTAATCTTTTAGAATTATGAAATATTTTATCTACACGAGAAAATCGACGGACAGCGAAGAACGGCAGGTTTTGAGTCTTGAGTCCCAAATTTCTGAATTAAAAGAATTTGCCGCTAAAGAAAAACTTGAAATCGTCGCCTCGCTTAGCGAGGCAAAAACTGCCAAAAAACCTGGCCGAACTGTGTTCGGCGAAATGCTTGCTCGGATTGAAAAGGGCGAAGCCCAAGGAATTTTGGCTTGGCTACTGGCTAAAATCATTTCTTTCATCGGTTCGAGCCAATTATTTCCAAGAAACTTTTTGATTCTGTTCAGCAAGTAATGAGCAATCGAGGCAAAAAGAAACGCAAGCGAAAACACGAATTTGCTTTTTCGGGGTTAATGAAATGCGGAAACTGCGATTGCCTTATAACTGCCGAAAAACAAAAAGGAAATCATTATTATCGTTGCACCAAGAAAAAGCAAAAGTGCGATGAAAAATATTTGCGGGAAGAAAATCTTGTTGAACAGATGAAAGGAATTATTCAAAAAGTTTCTTTGCCTGATGATTGGGCAAACAATATGCTTGCCGAGATAGACAAGGAAAAAGAGCAAGCAAAGTTAGAGAGCTTATCTTTTGTTCAAAATCTCCAAAAAGAAAAAATTGAGATTGAGCAAAAAATGGACAAATTGCTCGACCTGTTTATTGAGGGCAAAGGAATTTCACCTGAAGAATATCAAGTCAAGAAATCAAAACTGCTTAACGAAAAGCAGGACATTTTGGGAAAGATGAGGGATTTTGAACAAAAAGGAAATAATTGGCTCGAACCGATGAAAGAAATGATTTTAGCCAGTAGCCAAGCCAAAATTCTTTTGTCGCAAAGCGACAATCAAGAAATCCGAGCATTCCTAAAAAATATCGGCTCGAACTTCATTTTGAAAGATAAAAAATTCCAATTTGCGCTTAAAATCGGCTGGCGAGCCCTCGCAGAGAGCGAGCCAACAAAGACATTTCCTAACTGGCGGAGAGGGAGGGATTTGAACCCTCGAGACCCGTTAAGGTCTAACACCTTAGCAGGGTGCCCCTTTAAGCCGCTCAGGCACCTCTCCATAGCCTTCTTAAAATAGGCTAAAACACGTTATTTTTCAAGTCTTACCTGAATGCAGAGTACCCCAGTGCTTGCAGGTCGTCAGCTATAACTTGGTAACCAGCGTCGTTCGGGTGAAGCGTATCGTCAAAGATATACCCTTTGAGAGTCGGGTCTTCCGTTCCCGAAGAACCATTGTACGAAAGGTGAACATCGGCGAAAAGAATTTTTTTGCTGCGGCAGGTTTTGCTTATCAGCCGGTTGATTTTGGTAAGAACAGGATTGATGATGGCAAAGTCGTTGGGGTATTTATCATTTGTTACGAAATCGTCGTTGAGATAGAAAGTGGTGTTGGGACAATAAATATTCATTGATCTCAAGATCAAACTATCCTTCTTGTTTAATTTTTTTATCAGGCGGATTATCTTTTTGAAATTGGATTTGAATTTTTTGTGAGCCTTTGTCAGGCATTTATTGTTCTTTTTTCCGCCGCAGGTTCCTGCAATATATTTTTCAGCCGCGTTGAGAAAATCGTTGCCGCCGATGTCGAAAGTGACGACATCGGAATTAGCGACCGCGTTCCGGTACGTCGAGTTTTTTTTGAGAGCGGCGAGGAGATCGCTGCTGGTCCAGCCATTTACTCCAAGGTTGGTCAGCTGAACGGCAACGCCGTTGTCGTTTTGCAGGTGGTCCCGGTATCTTTCGGCATAGCCGTAGTTTCCCGCGGCGCCGTAGCCGTAGGCCAGAGAATCGCCGAGAGCGGTGTAGTTCCAAGTGGCGGCCGAAGCCGAACCGGCGGCGGCAGCCAAAGAAAGAATTAGAACGGCTGTTATTAGTTTTTTCATTTTTGTGTTTCTTAATGATTAAAAATTATATTTTTTTATTGTTTGTCTTGCCACCACAGCGGCGTAAATTTTTTTGGCCCCTTTTTCTTTGAGTGTCCTGGCGCATTCCTCCAAAGTTGCCCCGGTGGTGGCGATGTCATCGAGAAGTAAGATTATTTTATTCTTCAAATCCGGCGATTCACCCCGCACCACAGGAGGCCATAGCTGTGAGGCTGTGGTGCGGGGTTCATCTTTGAGACGAAAAATTCCTTTTACGTTGTCAAGGCGGTCCTGGTATTTTTTTATCTCCATCTGCGGCCGGTTGTATTTCCTTCGTTCTAGAATTTCCAAAATTTCTATTTTCATAAGCGGTGTCAGATCTTCGGAAATTTTTTGAGCAAGAAGCAGACTTTGATTGAATCCGCGCCAGCGCAGTCTTCTTGGATGAAGGGGGACGGGGATAATGCAATCGGGGAGGGGGATTTCGTTTTGAAGAAGCGATTTTAACAATAACTTCGCCAGGGGCTCGGCCAAGTTTTCTATAAACCGGTATTTCAAAGCATGAATCATTTGTTTAATGAGAGAGTTTTCGTATGAAGCGGCGACTATAAGACAGTCAAGAAATGACTTCTGCCGCTTTTGGCACGACGTACAGACCTTTCCCTGCGGAGTCAGCACATTTTCGCAAAGGGGACAGATCTGGCGGTCCGGAACTTCAATTGTTGAAAAGCATTTTTCGCAAAGCCACGTTTCGTGAGTTTCGCAACCCAGGCAGGAAATGGGGAAGAGAGTGTCTAGAATAAGTTTTTTCATCCGAAAATAGAGCAAATGGATGCAATCGCGCTTTTCCCCTGAATTTTATCACGAAAAAGTCTTTTTATTCAAGAATCCAAAAAGTTTGTTGACTTTCCAAAATTGTGCTACTATATATTCCAGCTGAACCCCGCACCAAATTTTGGTATTTCCGTTGAAGCGAATTGTCCAAGCAAGATCTTGTGCCATTCTGAAATTTGGTGCGGGGTGAATACAAAAACAAAATGAGATATTTTCTCAATGAAAGTTTAATTTGCTATCGTTCTTTCGCCAAGCAGAAGTTGCATTCTGCGGGGCTTTTTTGTTTTTAAAAAAATGTTGGGTATTTTTTCCCGAAAAAACAGGTGCCTTGGAATAGACGTGGGAACAACCGGAGTAAAAATTGTTGAACTGAAACTGGACAACAATATGCCGATTTTTGCCAATTACGCTTTGTCTTATGATTCCGGGTCACTGCTTCAGTCAAGAGACCTTGAATTTTTGGGCGATCAGGTCAGTGAAATCGTCGGGGCTGTCCTAAAGCAGGGAAAGTTCGGCACCAAAAAGGCCGTGCTGGGAATCCCCGGATTCCTGGCTCTCATTTCTTTTATTGAACTGCCGGAAATGCCCCAATCAGAAATCGAGCAGGCGGTAAGATTCGAAGCCAGCAAATATATTCCTACTCCCCTTGACGAGGTCAGTTTGGGTTGGGAAGTGGTCGGCAGTTTTCAGGATAAACCGGTTGAAGGAACACAAACGCGCCAAAGTAGCAAACTTCAGATTATGGTTGTAACGGTTCCTAAAAGCGCGGTTGCCAGCCTCACTGAAGTAACCCGAAATAACAGGCTGGATGTCGCGGCATTGGAAATAGAAAGTTTTGCGATTACAAGATGTCTCATTGGAAATGATCGCGGCACATTCATGATTGTCAATATCGGAGCCAAAGCTACCGATTTCACCATTGTAAGCGATGGGGTAATAAGAATGACCCGCAGTGTTGACGTAGGGGGCGCTGAAATTTCGCGCTCAATTGCCGGCGGATTGGGCATTGATCTTCAGCGGGCCGATAAACTCAAGAAGTCAAGCCAGATTGATTTGATGAACAAGGGGGACAGGACAGCTCTTTTGATATATCCGGTTGTCGGCATGATTCTGGACGAAATAAAACGTATTCGAGAGCTTTATCACAAAAAGAGCCCCTTGAAAAAAATAGAAAAAATTATATTCACCGGCGGAACGTCCAAGATGAACTCGCTCGTTAAGTATTTTGCCGGCGAGCTGTCTCTTGAATGCCAGCTGGGAAATCCTTTGGCCAGGATTGGTGCGGAGAAGAAATACGAAAAAGTTATTGAGGAAGTCGCGCCGGAGCTGGCAGTCGCTATTGGTTTGGCCCTGCGGGGACTAGGCGAGAAATAGGGAAAATGGTTTACTTAAAAAGTAATCTCTAAAAATAAAAAAATGGTCACAAATATCAATCTAGTCACTCCGGAAAGCGAAAAAAAGCCCCTGTTGACCGGAAAAGCGTCACTGGCTCTTTCAGTGGGTCTTGTGATATTAATGGTGGGTGTGTACGGCGCGCTGAGTTATTTGAAGTGGAGATATTTGTCTGAAAAACGGGATACGGAAACTCAAATCCAGGACGAAAAGAATAAAATGAGCGGGCCGAATTACGTGGCTGTTTCCGATTTTCAGGAGAGGCTGGATGTTTTGAGCAAAGTTGTTGATGATCATTCCTATTGGGACGCTTTTCTCAAAAGCTTTAGCAAGTACATTTTGCCCGAAGTGCGCTTGACGAATCTGTCATGGGACGAGAGGAAGAACGTGATGGAAATCAAGGGTATTGCTCCAAACTTCGAGGTTCTTTCCAGGGAAATTATTTTGCTTCAGAAATTTTCCGGCGCGGGATCGGTCGAGTTCAAAAACGCGAGCGAAAAGGCGGCCGGAGAGAATAGTCAGGGCGGAATCATTTTCGAACTGGATGTCAAGATTGAAAAAAATATTTTAAACGGAGAATCTTCGTGAGGAAACTGGCCAATGCCAGGCTCCCAGCGTAGCGTGGAGACGTTAATCAAAAAACTTAATATAAAAAAATGATAAAAAAAATTATTGGAATGAAGGTGTTTATACTTCCTCTTGCAGTTGCGTTTTCGGTTATGTTTGCGGTTCTTTTTGTCAAGCCCGTCTATTCCGATATGATGACGGCAAGAAAATCCGTCGAGACCAACAGACAGCAGCTGGCCAGTCTTCAAAACCAGAATGCGAAACTCGCAGATCTCAAAACCAGATGGGAATCAATGGAGGAAAAAAAAATGATTCAGGGTGCTTTGCCGGAAGATCAGAGCGTTGATGATTACATGTCAGAGCTCTACAGTCGGGTTAGCCGAAGCGGAATGCTGCTTAAGAATTTTGCAATCCAGGAAAGCAGTTTAGTCAACTTGCCTTACGTGTGCGGTGCCAGCGGGGAAGCGGCGGCTGGCGGAACGCCAGCAACGGCACCGGCAATGACAGAAAATGTGTCAAATACTGCTTCTGCTGAAACGCCTCTGGTTTCGGCAACATGCGCGAATGCTCTGGATGTCAGCATTTCCCTGAATGGAACCTGGGAACATCTCTTGGGCTTCTTGAAATATCTGGGGGACACCAATCGCATCGCCAACGTGAAGAGCATTGCGGTTGCATCGAACGTAAACGGCCAGCAAGCAGAGAGCAATCCCGATCTTCTGAAGGCCGATGCGGTGGTTCAGGTTTACTACAAACCAGAAAGCGAGGCAAGCAGTATAGGAACAATCAGTAGCTTGACCAGCGGGAGGGGTTTCAATGAAAGCGTTCTGGAGAAGATTAAAAATATTATCTTCTCGGCGTATGAAGAACCGGGTGTTTCCGAAACCGGCGAAAGAAATATATTTAAATAGCTGAAATGGCGGCAAACGATGCAAAAAACAACGTCCCCGATGAAGAAGGGCGAAAAATTGACTGGGAAAGTTTCCGAATATCTCCCGATATAGTCAGTATTGTTCCTTATGAAGCGGCCAAGCAATATCAATTTGTTCCGCTGGAGAGAGACGGACGGACTTTGAGAGTTGGAGTGGTTGATATGGATAACATCGAGGCGCAAAACGCTCTTCAGTTTTTGGCCGAAAAAAGCAGGCTCTCTATCGAGCTTATCAAAATATCCGAGAAGGATTTCAAAAAAGCTCTTGAGGCGTACACGAGTCCCGAGTTGACGATTACGAAGGCGCTTGAATCTCTAAGCGCGCAGGAAAAAACCGAAGTCCCCGCAAAAGAAATAACAGGAGAGGAGAAGAGGGGAGCGGAGGCCGTGATGAAAGAAGCGCCGGTCGCGAAAATTGTGGAAGTCATCCTGCGAAATGCCATTGAAGGAGCGGCCAGCGATATCCATATTGAGCCGCTCGAGGATAAAGTAAGAGTCCGTTATCGCCAGGATGGAGTCCTCCATAATTCGCTGATTCTTCCCAAAAAAATCGGACCGGCCGTCGTTTCAAGAATAAAGATCTTGTCCAACCTGAAGATAGACGAAAAAAGAAAGCCCCAGGACGGGAGGTTCAGGATAATCGAGAGCGGGAGGCAAATTGACCTGCGAGTTTCGTCACTTCCGGTCTCTATGGGCGAAAAGATAGTGATGAGGGTGCTGGACAAAGAGAAGGGCTTGCTCGATCTTGAAAATCTTGGCGTGACGGGGCGGAATTACAGGATCATCAAAGAAAGCATTTTTGAACCGTACGGAATGGTTCTCATTACCGGGCCGACTGGTTCGGGCAAATCAACCACTCTTTACGCGGTTCTAAAGATTCTGAATAAAGAGGGGGTTAATATCATTACCCTCGAAGATCCGGTTGAGTACGCGATTGAAGGGATAAACCAAAGCCAGGTGAAACCCGAGATTGGATACACTTTCGCGACAGGTCTGCGATCCATCCTTCGGCAGGATCCTGACATTATCATGGTTGGGGAAATTCGCGATAAGGAAACGGCGGAGCTTGCGGTTCACGCGGCGCTCACCGGCCATGTCGTTCTTTCCACTCTTCATACCAACGACTCGATAGGAGCTATTCCCCGTCTCATCGATATGGGAGTCGAGCCCTTTCTGATTGCTTCTTCTCTCCGGGCCGTAGCCGCCCAAAGACTGGTGAGAAAAATTTGTGAATTTTGCAAAGAAGAAGTAAAAATCACCGAGGCGATTAAGGAAACAATTGAAAGAAACCTCTCTTCGGTTCCCGAAGATCAAAAAAAAGATATTAACTTATCCGGCGAAATCAAAGTTTATAAAGGCAAGGGATGCCCGAAATGCGGCGGAACGGGAATGAAAGGCAGAGTAGGGATTTTCGAAGTATTTTATGTCGACGATGAGATTATCAATCTTTTGAGCGGCAAGATGGAAGAGGATGTTTTGCGCAAGACAGCCAAGAATCAGGGTATGACAACTATGAAACAGGACGGGATATTGAAAGCTCTGAAAGGAATCACTACTCTGGAAGAAATTGAAAGGGTGACCGAAGAGGAATCGCTGGAAATTGATTAAAAACTAATTAAAAAGAATATGAGCAAGAAAAAAGTGCTAATCGTGGAGGATGACAATTTTGTGGCCGAAGTATATTCGACCAAACTTTTGGAAATGGGACACGAAGTTCAAATTGCTCAAAACGGAGAGGAAGGACTGGCTTTAATTGAAAAGAGCAAGCCCGATCTTGTATTGCTTGACATCCTGATGCCGGTTATGGGGGGAATTGAGCTGCTGGAAGAACTTAAAAAAAAGGTTGAGTGGAAAAATATTCCCATTATTCTTCTTACAAATGTTGGAGAAAAAGAAAGCATCCAAAAGGCAAGAAATTTGGGGGTTCAGGATTACCTTATTAAGTCTCATTTTACGCCGGCGGAAGTCATTGAAAAAATAGAATCAATTCTCGGAAAATAAAATGGAAAATAAAATGGAAAATAAAGCTCAAATTGAAGCCAAATTCAACAGCTACCTTGAAATGGTAGCTCAACAAGAAGCGTCCGATTTGCATTTGAACGTGGGGCGGCCGCCGATTCTCCGGATTGACGGGAAACTTTATCCGGTTGCCGGCGAAGAGAAACTCTCGGATCAGGCCATGACGCAGATTGCCCAGGCAATTCTCAATGAAGAGCAAAAAAAGCGTCTTGAAAAGGAAAAACAAATTGATTTCTCAATAGATTTGCACGGAAAAGCCCGTTTTCGCTCCAATGTCTTTTATCAGAAAGGTTTTGTAAGCGTCGCCTTTCGGCTGATTCCCTCGAAAATAAGAACTCTTGAGGAACTCAATATGCCGGCCGCGCTGTATGAGCTGACGAAGCCCTCGCAGGGATTTGTTTTAATCACTGGTCCCTGCGGCCACGGCAAATCAACAACTTTGGCGGCCCTTATTGATCATATCAATCATTCCAGACAGGATCACATTATCACCATCGAAGATCCCATCGAGTATATTTTCGATCCGGATATGTGCATCATTGACCAGCGGGAAGTGTTTCAGGACGCAACGGATTTCCAGACCGCGCTTCGGGCGACTTTTCGGGAAGACGCCGACGTGATTATGGTCGGCGAAATGCGGGATATCGAGACGATCAGCACGGCTCTGACAGCGGCGGAAACAGGACATCTTATTTTTGCTACCCTTCATACTAATGACAGTGCTCAGACAATTGATCGGATCGTTGATGTTTTTCCGGCCCATCAGCAGAACCAGATCCGGATGCAATTGGCGCAGACGCTTTTGGGTGTTGTTTCCCAAAGACTGGTGAACAAGACTGACGGCGGACGCGTTCCGGCGGTTGAAATGCTTTACAACAACAACGCGGTTTCCAATCTGATAAGAGAGGGAAAAACCCATCAGATTAATCTGGTCATAGAAACCTCAAGGGAGCAGGGCATGGTATCGCTCAATTATTCTTTGGCGGATTTGGTGAAAAGGAGTATAATATCACTGGAAGAAGCGGAGACATATTCAACGGACAGAAACGAACTCAAAATTCTTTTGAGATAATTCATGAAATACAAATACAAAGCCAGAGACCAGGCTGGGGGAATGCAGGAAGGTTTCGTTGAAGCCTCGACTCTTGATCACGCAACCTCTCTGCTTCAGCAGCATAATTTAGTCGTTGTTTCTATTGTTCCGGAGAAGGAGAGCGGATTTCTGGCCGGACTTTCGAGGCTCTGGGAAGGAGTGTCAGCCAAAGAGTTTGTCATCTTTTCAAGGCAACTGGCGGTTATGATTGAGGCAAAGGTGCCGCTTCTTACGGCCATAAAAAGCATTTCGGATCAGACAGTCAATCCTTATTTTGCCAGAATTCTCAATTCAATCCTTTCTGATATTGACGAAGGGAAAGCTCTCTCTGAAAGCTTGAAAAAGCATCCGGAAGTCTTTTCCGATCTGTATGTCAATATGGTGCAATCGGGGGAAGTTTCCGGCAATCTTCAAAAATCTCTTGAAAATCTGGCCAATAACATTGAAAAAAATTATACCCTGACCCAGAAAATAAAGGGAGTCCTTTATTATCCGGCTTTTATCCTAACGGCTTTTTTTCTGGTTGGCTTCATAATGATTACCTTTGTAATTCCGAAACTGATGATAATGCTTAAGGAAACCAACGCTAAACTGCCGATCACAACCAAAATTCTCATTGCCACGGGAGATTTTATGCAGCATTGGTGGTGGGCGGTTTTGCTCGCGGTTATTTTGGGAGTGGTAGCTCTGATTTATTACCTTCAAAGCGAAGACGGGAAAAAGGAATTTGACGTCATTAAATTGAAAATTCCCATCATAAAAAAAGTTTTGCAGTACGTGTATCTTGCCCGATTTTCTGAAAATCTCTCGACGCTTGTGAGAAGCGGCCTTCCCATAGTGAGCGCCCTTCAGATTTCGGGAAAAGTTATCAGGAATTCCGTTTTTGAAGCTGACATAATGGAGGCGGCGGAAAAGGTGAAAACAGGCGGAACGATCAGCGAGGTTTTGACGGGAAAGCCCAATTTCCCGCCGATTATGGCCCAGATGATCAAAGTCGGGGAAGAGACGGGGAGGCTCGACACGACACTCGACACGATGGCGAAATTCTATGCCCGCGAAGCTGACCAGATAGTTTCGAATTTATCTTCCATAATCGAGCCGGTGCTGATTGTCATTTTGGGAGTCGGTGTCGGAACGCTGGTTTTCTCAATAATTATTCCGATATATAATATAGCGCAGGGAATAAAGTAGCTTTTACGAATTACGAATCTCTTACGAATATACGAATGTGGAAACAAAAAGAAAATTAATTTACGCGGACGAGTGTTATAAAATAATTGGTATAATTTTTGGGGTTTTCAATGAAGTCGGATACGGATACAAGGAAAATTATTATCAAAGGGCGATTGCAAAGACGTTTGAGAAAAATAATATTCAATTCAAGGAGCAATTAAGAGCGAAAGTAAGGTTCAAAAATGAAGATTTGGGAATTCTAATTCTGGATTTTCTGGTTTTTGGAAAGATTGTTATCGAATTAAAACAAAAAAGATATTTTTCTCAAAGAGACATAAATCAGCTATACTCATATCTAAAAGCGACAAATCTGAAATTGGGATTACTGGTATATTTCACAAAGGATGGTATTAGATACAAGCGCATTGTAAACTTGAAATAATAATAGATTGATTCGTATATTCGTAAGAGATTCGTAATTCGTAAAGAATAACCTAGAAAGACAGGTGAAAAAATGAAAAACAAAAAAATGAAGGGTTTTACGCTGGTTGAACTTCTCGTCGTGATCGCGATTATCGGAATTCTGGCGGCGGTGGTGCTGGTTAGCTTGGCGAGCCAAAGAGACAAGGCGAGAAGATCTTCTGCCCAGCAAACAGTGAAAAGCGTGATGCCGGCGGCGGCGGGCTGTTTGACGGAGGGCGGTAATGTTCAAGCTCCAACAAGTACTTCTACCGGTGGCGGAAACGTCTGCTCACTTGGCACATATACAGGGACTGTTTGGCCGAATTTAGCAGCCGGCGTGACGAACTGCCTCTATGGCACAATGGCTTGTACTTCAGCAAACCAGGCAACCTGTACGCCTTCAATTACCTGCGCGGCGGGAAATATCGTTTGTTCGTATAATACAAGTTCGTGTCAATAGGAAAGAATTGGCGCTTCGCTAAGGTTGAACCTTAGCGGGATTAAATTAATTTTCTCAACAACTCCGACCAAATTTTTGCAGGTGTCCGACCGCTGGCCTCATCAGAATGCGGTCGGACACCTTAAAAAGCAAAACTTGGGCGGGGGAAGATGGGATAATCTTTACGAATTACGAATCTGTACGAATATACGAATTTTTTATGAAAGCGAAAACGATAAAAAAGAATATGGCTGAAAAAATCATTGATGACACCGGGGATGATCTTATAATCAACCAATTAAAAGAAGAGATAGGCAAATACGAATATCATATCAAATGGTTGGAGGAGAATATATCAGATTACAAGGCAAGAATTGCGCGGAGTCGGAAAATATTGAAAAAATTGAAAAATTAATTAATTGAAAATTTATGAATTATAATTTGATTCAAAATTCAAAATTCAAAATTCAAAATTCTCGAAAAGCTTTCACCCTCATCGAAATTTTGGTCGCGATCGCGATTATCGGAATTTTGGCGGTGGTGGTTTTGGTGTCAATGCAGAGCTATGGCAAAAAAGCGCGGGCATCGCGGGCGATGGCACAGGCGTCGAGCGTGATTCCATCAATGGTGAGTTGTTGGGGAAATGGAGGAGATGTAACTGCCGGAACAAATATATGCAGTATTGGTTCAGGCTATGGCGTTTGGCCGACTTTACCAACAGGATACAGCTATAGCGGCAATAGCATCACCAAGGCTCAAAGTGCCAGTCCCTGGGTTTTCAGTGTGACAAATACGGAATCAGCTCCAACTGTTTGTTGCAACTCAAAAATGAGCGGCTGCGGGATGCCGAGTAGTTGCGATGTGAATGCGACATGGTGAAAATGAAATTTTGAATTCTTAATTTCGAATTTTGAATCAATTTTGAATGACAGAATGACTAAAAATAACTACGACTTGGAAGAAAGAACAGCAAAATTTGGAGAAGATGTTATAATGCAGGGTAGAACAATAAAGCAAGACGCGATTACAAGGCCAATTCTTAGTCAAATTGTGAGATCAGCGACAAGTGTCGGAGCAAATTATTGCGAAGCGAACGGAGCAAGTTTAAAGAAAGACTTTCGAAATAAGATATTTATTTGCAAGAAAGAAATTCAGGAAACAAAACATTGGCTACGAATGTTAGCAGTAAGTGTTTCGGAAAGAAAAGACAATATAAGAAAACTTTGGAAAGAAGCACAGGAATTGACATTGATATTCGGAAAAATATTATCCACAATTAATAAAGGAACATTTCGAAATTAAATCATTCGAATTTCATTCAAAATTCAAAATTAGAAATTCGAAATTAATCTAGAAAGGCAGGTGAAAAAATGAAAATAAAAATAATAAAGAAGGGTTTTACGCTGGTTGAACTGCTGGTCGTAATCGCGATTATCGGAATTCTGGCGGGAATCGTGCTTGTCAGTTTGCAGAGCGCGAAGAATAAGGCGAAGCTGGCGTCGTTTAGGTCAACGGCGGTGAGCGTCAATCCGGCGGCGATGAGCTGCGCGGATGAGAGCACATTGAGGCTGCTTACCGATACTCCGCCCGCGGCGCCAGGTGCGGCAATTTGTTCGGACACTACTGTTGATAGTAGCGTTTATCCTACTGTGTCGGCTGGAGTTTGCGAGGGTGATAATTTTGCCGTATCAGCTGTAACAGACGGAACATCTGCAGACGGTATATACAGCGTAGCAATGACTTGCACTATTGGCGGGGCCGGAAAAACTGTAACCTGCGATCAAAATAAGTGCACGCCATAGAATTTGTCTAGAAAGAATTTTTTTAGCTAGCTCCGCTCTTATACCAAAGGGCGGGGTTGTGGTGAAAGAATTGGAAATCTCTACGAATTACGAATCAATTACGAATATACGAATTTTATTCTTATATTCGTAATTCGTATATTCGTAGAGCGAAGTGGATTCGTAATTCGTAAAGTATGATATCAATTTTTTTTATCGTCGGTCTCATCGTCGGCAGTTTCCTGGGAGTTGTGAACTATCGTCTCAAAGTTGCCGAAAATATTGTCTTTAAGCGCTCCCATTGCCCGAAGTGCAAAAAGCCGATTCGCTGGTATGACAATATACCGCTCTTGAGTTTTATTATTCTCGCCGGTCAGTGCCGCGACTGCCGGGAAAAAATTTCCTGGAAATATCCGGCCATTGAACTTATGACTGGACTTCTTTTCGCGGCGGTGGCCTGGAAGTTCTTGGGCGGATGGGGCTTCGCGGGGAACCCTGAAAAAATTTTCTCCGCAGGCGATGCCATCGAGATGGCTTTTTGGCTTTTTGCTGTTTGTTATCTCACACTCATATTCTTTCACGATTTGAGCTACATGCTCATTCCGGACGTAGCTGTTTATCCGGCAATTGTCATAACTCTTTTTTATCAATACTGGAAATATCTCCAGGGACCGCTCGGGATCGCCACTCTCAAAAATCCGTTTGTGAGTTCTCTTTTCGCGGCCTTAATCGCGGCGCTCTTTTTCTTTGCGCTGATCTGGATTTCGCGAGGGAAATGGATTGGCGGAGGAGACGTAAAGCTCGGGTTTCTGGCCGGAGCCATCGCCGGCTGGCCGAAAATTCTTTTTGTTCTCTTTTTTGCCTATATGATCGGCGCGGTTGCCAGTCTCATTTTGATCGCTCTCAAGAAGAAAACCTGGAAAAGCCAGATTCCCTTCGGGCCGTTTTTAGTTTCGGGGATTCTCATTGTTATGTTTTTTTCGGAACAAATCCAATTCTGGGCAAATAGGTATTTGAATATAGGGTACTAAACAATTTCGAATTTTTAATTTCGAATTTCGAATGAGTTTTGAATGATCTAATTTCGAAATTATAGAATTCAAGCATTAGAATTTGATTCAAAATTCAAAATTCAAAATTCAAAATTCTCAAAGAGGTTTCACTCTCATCGAACTAATGGTCGTCATTGCCATCATCGGGATTCTTGCCGCGACGGCTCTTGTGAACTCCGGGCGCAATCCGGATCGCGACGTCCGGCTCGAAAAGGACAGACTGGTAACTTTTTTTCGGGAGGTTCAAAACAAAGCTCTTACGACAGAAAAGGTGTCCGGGACAGGCGGCAAAATTTGCGGCTTCGGGGTGCATAAAAATTCCGACAGCGAACTGCGGGTCTATTATGTTGAAACTTCCGGCGCAAGCCCTTTGGATGTTGATTGTTCTGGAGTAACCAACACTTATCCCGGCGATTCTTATAAGCTGGAAACGTTTAGTTTTAGAAACGGAGTCGCCATAGGCTCTTTTGATGATTTGTTTTTCCTTTCTCCTCATGGGGAAATTTATACCAATGGAAATAATAACTCTACCAGCTTTCCGGTAAAAATCACCTTATCTAAAGACAGTGCAACGCTGACCGATATTATTCAAATCGATAAATCCGGAAGAATATACTAGAGAAAAAAATGCCTCAATACAAAAAAAAGATGTTTCAAAAAGCGGGGTTTACTCTTATTGAGCTTCTCATAACCATTTTCCTTGTCTCGGTGGGGCTGGTTGGCGTCCTCGCTTTTTTCAACGCGAGTCTTCAGAGCAATTCCGAAGCCAAAAACGAACTGATCGCAGCGGGTCTGGCGCAGGAAGAAGTGGATTTGGTGCGAAATATTGTGGATCACAATTATCTTAATGGTAGTGATCCTTGGTATTATGAACTTAGCAAATCAGATGCGTCAGACACTTCATGGTGCACAGGTGTTGATAGAGAGATTTTCTTTGGGGACGGTTTTAAATGCCATTCCAAGGCGAAAGCGGCGGTTGTATGTTTTTATAAAAATGACGGTTATTATTATCAAAAAAACAGTAACTGTCCCAGCGGCACTTCCTATGAAACTGGTTTTTCGCGAAGTTTGAGCATAAGCGGCTACGATGCGAATAATTCAGGGGGGGCTATAAATCTGGATGATAAAGACTGCCTAAAAGTTACCGCCACCGTTACATGGAACAGCAGGACAACCCAAGCGCAAGATATAATTTGCGAACCAAGGCAATAATTAATTTGAAAATTTAAAATTAATGCATTTGGAATTGATTCAAAATTTGAAATTCAAAATTAAAAATTCCCGCAAGGGCTTCACTCTCATCGAGCTAATGGTCGCTATTTTCATTTTTTCCCTCATCACAGTCGCAATTGTTTCCGTTTTTGTTTCCACAGTGACGTCTTACGGAAAAGCCAAAGCGATTAAGACCGTGAAAGAAAACGCCGAATTCGCGATGGCTTCCATCGCCAAAGACGTGCGGATGGGGAAAATTGTTAATCCTTCAGCCGGTTATTCGGTCGGTTCTTTAAAGCAATATCTGATGATCTCAAGAAACAGAGGAGGAAAAGTATGCTATTATCTCGATAGGACAGCGGGTTCATCATACGTGGGCGTGATCGCGGGAGTGGCCAATGACGCGATTGCCTGTCCGAATCCGTTAAGTTCAACATATGATAAAATAATGGACCTGTCCGGAACAGGAATGAATTTTGGTTCAACGGCCGGATTCTATAGCTGTCCGACTGATATGAGTACTGCGGAATCTCCTTGTCTGGGGCCTGTGGCTGAAAAAGGGCGCGGCTGGGTGGAAATCAACCTCAACATCGTGTCGGTTGCCGGAAAAGAAATGGAAGCCGACCAGATCAATGTCCAGACAATTGTTTCTTCGCGTGATTATGGCTGGGAGGAAATATAAGTTAAATTAAAAGTTAAAAATGAAAAATGAAAAATTAAGGTGTCTCACTTTACTCGATGATTTTTTATATAAATAGTCAATGCGCGAAGCGCATACCAAAATTTTGCATTTTTACTTTTTCATTTTTAATTTTATCATGATTAGCTTTTATCTTAATAAGTAAGCATCAAAACTATGCAAAAGCAAAAAAAGACCAAAATCAAGTCCGGTTCCGCTCTTCTTCTCACCACCATACTTCTTTTCGTCATCCTCTCTATGGTAGTGAGCCTCACTTATGTAACGGTAATGGAGCAGAAAATGAGTTCGAAAACCAAAAGCTCGGTCGGCGCCTTCTTCAACGCCGATTCCGGTGTCGAATGGGCGCTCAACAAAATCGCCAATTCTTCGGGAGCCAATATCTCCAATGTTTTCTCGGGATTTGCCGGAAACAAGTATCCCTGTCCCAGCGGCTTCAACTGTGATGTATATTTCTTGGATGAAAATGGAAAAGTTATCATTGCCGATGCTCCCCTGGAAAATATCAAAGCCGTCCGTTCCGTCGGCACCCAAGGCGGAGAAACCCAGCGGGCGATCGAAGCGGCTGTGGCGGCGGGGGGTTATTCCTATACACTTTATTGTTACAATAATGGCGGGGATGGGTCGCCCGTTTGTCCGGCAAGCGTTACCATCGGTACGCAAGGGCCATGTGATAGCGGATTTAAAGTAGTCAAGGAACTCGGGTCATGGGGAAACTGTTGCAAGTGCGTCAACTATCAATCTTATTTTCTGCCACCGGGCGGAAGTTGTGGCGGAAATACAGGCTGCTGGGGTGGCGGCTCTTGTAGCTCGGGAATTTTTGGGAAAGCATATGTCTGTGCACAATAGCTAGCTAATCCAACCCAACATTGATTAACCGTTCCTAAAGTTTAACTTAAGGAAGTCAAAAAGAACGAGCAAATAGCTCGTTTTTTGCATATTAATGAAAAATTTGTTATCCTTAAGTTATCCTTAAGTTAAACTTTAGGAAGATGATATGCGAAAGAAGCCATTAGTCAACAATGAATTTTATCATATATACAATCGCGGTGTGGATAAACGCGAAGTATTTTCTGATGATCATGATTGTACTCGTTTTCTACTGTCAATGAATCTTTTAAACGATAAACAAGACGGTCTAATGATAAAATGGCGGGATTACCAGAGATGCGTGAAAAACGCAAACCCAGGCGACTTCCTTAAGTTAAACTTTAGGAAGAGAGAATATCTTGTTGATATTGTCAGTTATTGCTTGATGTCGAATCACTACCATTTTGTTTTGAAACAAAATGTCGAAAAGGGAATTGAAAGATTTTTGCAAAAACTGGGAACCAGTTATACAAAATATTTCAACAAAAAGTATCAAAGGAATGGGTCATTGTTTCAGGGAACATTCAAGTCGTCGCATATCTCATCGACCGGACTTCTGTTACGTATGGCGGTTTATGCAAGTTGCAATAGTGAAATTCACAAAGTGAGTCCGGCTAAAAATTATCCCTGGTGCAGTTTTTTATCGCATGCAAGAATAAAGAAAAATGATATTACTAAAAAGGATCTATTTCTTGAACATTTCAGAAGTGGCAATGATTTTGAAAAATACGCTAAGGAAAATATATTGGATTTTCAAGAAAGAAAACAAAATCAAGATTTGACTATTGAGTAGGGCTTCCTAAAGTTAAACTTTACTTTAGGAACCATAGGAAAAAGTTTATGGAGAAGAAAGAAGTAAAACAAAGAATTGAAAAACTGCGTCGGGAAATCGACAAATTTCGCTATGAATATCATGTTTTGGACAAGCCGGAAGTTTCGGACGAAATTTATGATTCCCTGATGCGGGAACTGCGCGCTCTTGAAGAAGAATACCCTGAATTTAGGACTCCGGATTCTCCGAGTCAAAGAATCGGCGGAAAACCGCTTGCCAAGTTTGAAAAAGTGCGGCACGCTCATCGCCAGTGGTCGCTGGATGACGCTTTTGATTTTGGAGAACTTCAGAAATGGGAAGAAAAAATTATCCGGATGCTTGAAAAAAAGGGCATAAAAGAAAAGCTGGAATATTCCGCCGAGATAAAAATCGACGGACTGAAAATAATTTTGACTTACAAAAAAGGGCTTTTTGTTCAGGGTGCGACGAGAGGGGACGGAATAATCGGCGAAAACGTGACAGAACAAGTGAAAACCATTCAAAGCATACCACTCAAATTAAATAAAAATATCGATATCATTGTTGTGGGCGAAGCTTGGATAAGAAAGAGCGATTTAGAAAAGCTAAACAAAGAGCGTCAAAAGCAGGGCTTGCCCCTTTTTGCCAATTCCCGAAACGCGGCAGCCGGCTCAATCAGACAGCTTGATCCCAAAATTACGGCTAAACGAAGACTAAATTCATTCGTATACGACATTGATGATATTGAAGGCAATTTCCCTCAAACTCAAATCGAAGAGCTGGAACTGCTGAAAAAATTAGGCTTCAAAGTGAATGAACACCACAAATTGTACAAAAATATCGAGGATATTGAAAAATTTTTCAAATCTTGGAGGAAAAAGAGAAGCAGGCAGGAATACGGGATAGACGGCCTTGTTGTCAAAGTCAACCAGAAAAAATTGCAGGACGCGCTGGGTTACACCGGAAAATCTCCCCGCTGGGCGGTTGCCTACAAATTCATTCCGGAAAAAGTGACGACGGTTGTAGAAAACATAAAAGTGCAGGTAGGGCGGACGGGGGCATTGACGCCAGTGGCACATTTAAGGCCGGTGCAGGTGGCCGGCTCAATTGTTTCGCGGGCGACGCTTCATAACGAGGATGAAATCAAAAGGCTGGATATCAGGATCGGAGATACGGTTGTTATTCACAAAGCTGGCGATGTCATCCCGGAAGTGGTGGAAGTGCTGAAAAATCTCCGGACCGGAAAAGAAAGAAAATTTCATATGCCGACCCGCTGTCCGATTTGCGGGGGACTTGTTAAAAAGGAAATTATTAAAAGCGCGATTAAATCTTCCAAGGTTCAACCTTCTATCCAAGGTTCGACCTTTCCCCCCCGACGTAACGTCGGGGTTCCTCAAGGTCGAACCTTGAGCGCGGCTCATTACTGCCTCAACAAAAAATGTTTTGCTATCGAGAAAGAAAATATTATCCATTTTGTTTCCCGAAAGGGTTTTGATATTGAAGGGCTGGGAGAAAAAATAGTGGAGCAGCTGATGAACGAAGGGCTGATTTCAAATGTAGCGGATATTTTTGAACTGACGCAGGGAGATTTGGAACCGCTTGAGCGTTTTGCGGAAAAATCAGCTGATAATTTGGTGAAATCCATTGAAAAAGCCAAGAAAATTGAGTTTCCAAAATTCCTGTTTGCGCTTGGAATCAGGCATGTTGGGGAAGAAACAGCAGTTTTGATTTCACATAACATAAAACACATAACACATAACAAAATCCATAACTTAAGCGATATAATTAAATATTTTCCACAGATTCAAGCAAAGGATTGGTTGAAAATAAAAGGGATAGGGGATAAATCCACAGAGAGTTTGTGCAAGTGGTTTAATAACGACGAAAACAAGAAGTTATTGAAAAAGATGAAAGAATTGGGGGTGGAAGTAAAATTCCCCTTGTTACGTGTTATGAGTTATGTGTTACGTGACAAATCTTTCGTTCTCACCGGCGAGCTGGAAACGATGACCCGCGATGAAGCGAAGGAAAAAATCCGCGCGCTGGGAGGCGATATTTCGTCATCGGTCAGCAAAAACACAGACTATGTCGTGGTTGGCAAAAACCCGGGATCGAAGTATGATAAGGCGAGGGAATTGGGGGTGAAAGTAATCAATGAAAAAGAGTTTCAGAAAATGATTGCTGTCTAATCTTGCTTGAAGCAAAAAGTTAAAGTTTCTCAAGTAGGCTAACCTGCTCCGATGTAACATCGGAGCAGAACGCGATACTTTCAAAACTTCAACTTTTTGCTTCAGCGTCTTATAACCATGCTTTCCAAAAAAGAAGTTCAAAAAATCGCCTCTCTTGCCCGCATTGAAATAACCAATGAAGAAGCCGAAAAATATTCTAAAGAACTTTCGGATATTTTGGGCTTTGTGGAAAAGTTGAATGAAGCGGACACGGAAAATGTCGAGCCGATCGCTCATATCACGGGAGCGAAAAATATAACGCGGGAAGATAAAATTATCGAACATTCAGAAAATACTAAGAAAGGCATTATCGATAATTTTCCAGAGAAAAAGGATAGATTTGATAAGGTGAAGGCGGTGTTTTAATTTACGAACTACGAATTTAAACGAAAATACGAAAGACTGCAAACAAGAAATTATTTATTTTCCACGTTGTCTGTTTCGTACTTTCGCAATTTTCGTTGTTCGTAAATGAATAAACCATGATTCGAGATTTGCACGAAAAATTGATCAACCAAGAAATCACTTCAGAAAAATTGACTGAAGAATATTTTGCTAAGATTGAAAAAAAAGATCCCGAAATAGGGGCTTATTTAAGCCTAAATAAGGAGTTTGCGCTGGACAAGGCCCGGGCGGCGGATAAAAAAATAAAAAACGGCGAAGAAGTTGATCTTTTGGCCGGAATTCCTTGCGCGATAAAAGATAATATCTGCATCGAAGGCCTTCCGGCAACAGCGGGGTCGAAGATTCTTGGAAATTTTGTCTCGCCGTACGATGCGAGTGTAATTTCAAAATTAAAAGAAAACAATTCCGTCTTTTTGGGCAAAACCAATCTCGATGAATTTGCGATGGGCTCATCCACTGAAAACAGCGCCTATCAGGTGACAAAAAATCCGCACGACACAACCCGCGTTCCCGGCGGGTCATCCGGCGGTTCAGCGGCGGCAGTGGCGGCAGATGAATGTGTTTGGGCGCTGGGGTCCGATACAGGTGGCTCAATTCGCCAGCCAGCTTCGTTCTGCGGGGTTGTGGGCCTCAAGCCGACCTACGGTCTTGTTTCCCGCTACGGTCTCATTGCTATGGCTTCAAGTTTTGACCAAATAGGACCGATTGCAAAAACAGTCGAAGATGCGGCGATCATTCTCACAAGAGTCGCAGGATGCGATAGAAAAGACGTGACGACGATGCTCGCCGGAGGCAGGTCTGCCTTTGGCGGAAAAAGCGCCGGCACAATTTACGAAGATCGTTTAACTGGAGACGTAGATAGTATTAAGATCGGTGTTCCGAAAGAATATTTTGCGGAAGGCGGATTGGACAAGAGTGTAAAAAGTTTGGTAGAAAAAGCGATAAAAAAATACGAAAAACTAGGCGCTGAAATTGTTGGTATCAGTCTTCCCAGCGGCGAGTATGCTCTTGCGACCTATTATATCATTATGCCCTCGGAAGTGAGTTCAAATCTGGCACGCTTCGACGGAATCCGCTATGGTCAATCAATTGAAAAAGAAATCGAAATTGATGAAAACATGATCTTGAGGGATATCTATTTCAAATCCCGCGCCAAATATCTGGGAAAGGAAGTGAAGCGAAGAATTATGCTCGGAACCTACGCTCTTTCCGCCGGATATTACGACCAGTATTATCTCAAAGCTCAAAAGGTGCGCGCGCTTATTAAAAAAGAATTCGAGCAAATTTTCAAAAAGGTGGATCTGATTCTCGGCCCGACCGCTCCAACGCCGGCTTTCAAAATCGGGGAAAAAACGGAAAATCCGCTGGAAATGTATCTTTCCGACATTTACACGGTGACGGCCAACATTGCCGGCGTTCCCGCTATTTCCATTCCCTGCGGAAATGTTAAAATAGAAGGGAAAGAACTGCCGGTTGGGCTGCAGCTCGCGGGAAAATGGTTTAGGGAAAAGGAATTATTAAGCACCGCTTATGCCTTTGAAAAAAGTTAGAAATTTTATCCTTTAGCTATGGAACTCGACATCGGATCAATTTTTTCATCATCTTGGAGTGCTTTTTCGCAGTCGCATTTCTTTTTTTACGTGAAAATAGTTGCCGGATTTGCAACGGCAGTGCTTCTCGTTGCCAATATATTGCTTCTCTCAAAAAGAGTGCGGACTGATGTAAGGATTGCCCTTTACGGAACGAGAGTTCCCAGGCTCAAGAAATCAAAATATATTTCCAGTTGGGAAAGCATTAAGGGGAGACTGGAAGATAAAAGCATAGCCAGCGGGAAAATGGCGCTAATTGAAGCGGATAAGATGCTTGATGAGGTATTGGGAAAACTTGGCTATGCCGGGAAGGATGCGGCAGAGAAGGTGAGCAATATCAAGCCTGGGCAGATAGCAGGAATCGAGGATATGCGTGAAGTGCAAGCGCTTCATAAAAAGATAATCGAGAATCCTGCATATAAAACAAGTTTGGATGAAATAAAGGCGGCCTTTGAGATTTATGAGAAAGTTTTTCGAGGACTGGAAATAATAGAATAATTTTTTATCTTAAAATTCATGACTAAAATTGCCATAAATGGTTTCGGCCGGATTGGCCGGCCGACGCTCAAAGTTGCGCTCGAGAAAAATGATCTGGAGGTTGTAGCGATAAATGATCTCGCCGACGATAAAACGCTGGCTCATCTTTTGAAATACGACAGCTTGTACGGGATTTACGAAAAAAGTGTTGAAGCGGGCAATGGAGAAATAATTGTTGGTGGGAAAAAAATAAAGAGTCTTACCGAACCGGATCCGACCAAACTGCCCTGGAAAGAATTGGGTGTTGATATAGTTCTCGAGTGCAGCGGCGTTTTTACAAAGCGCGAGGAGGCCGTGAAACATATTGAAGCGGGAGCAAAAAAAGTGATTCTAAGCGCTCCTCCGGAGGGGGAAGGGGTGCCGGTTTACCTAATTGGAGTGAACGAAAACGAATTGAAACCCGAAGACGATATTATTTCCAACGGTTCCTGCACGACCAATTGCTTGGCGCCGATGATTCGGGTCCTTGACGAAAAATTCGGAGTGGAAAAAGGTTTTATGACTACAATTCACTCATACACAAACGACCAGCGAATTCTCGATCTTCCTCACAAGGACCGGCGAAGGGCCCGGGCGGCGGCCGTGAATATAATTCCGACTTCGACTGGAGCGGCAACAACAGTTGCCAAGGCTATGAAAGGACTTGAAGGGAAATTGAACGGCATTGCTCTTCGCGTTCCGACACCGGTGGTTTCAGCGACGGATTTTGTTTGCGTTTTGAAAAAAGAAGCGACGGTCGAGGAAATAAACGGCGCCTATCGGGAAGCGGCTGATACTTATCTCAAAAACATTTTGGCGGTAACTGAAGAAGAACTGGTATCGATGGATTTCAGGGGCAATCCGGCCAGCGCGATTGTTGATATGGCGCTCACGATGGCCGAAGGAAATCTGGCAAAAGTCGTCGGCTGGTATGACAATGAATGGGGATACGCGAACAGATTGGTCGAGATGGCGGAACTTATTTCACGAAACATGTAACATGAAACACGAAACATGATAGGAATTTTTGACTCCGGAGTCGGGGGGCTCACCGTTGTTAAAGAAATTAAAAAAGAATTGCCGGACGTTCCCATAATCTATTTCGGCGATACGGCGCGGCTGCCGTACGGGAATAAAAGTGCCGAAACGATTCAAAAATTCTCGGTTGAGATAGTTGATTTTCTTGAAAATAAAGGCTGCAAAACGATTGTCATTGCCTGCAACAGCGCGTCGGCGCTCGCGGCGGATTATTTGAGAGAGAAATATTCAAACCTCGAGATATACGACGTTGTAAGTTCCGGAGCGGAAGCGGCGGCCGAGAGCACTGAAAAGAAAAAAGTCGGGGTTATCGGGACTGCCGCAACCATAAATAGCGGCGTCTATGAGAAGAAGATTTCTGAAATTGATCTGGAAATTAAGGTTTTCACGAAAGCCTGCCCGCTTTTCGTCCCGCTGGTCGAAGAAAACTGGATCAAGCGGCCCGAGACAAAAAAAATCGCCAGAACATATTTAAGGGAATTGAAATTAAACAAGATTGATACCTTGCTTCTGGGCTGCACGCATTATCCGCTTCTTGAAAAAGTTATTTCCGGCGTGATGGGGCGAAGGACCAGAGTAATCGCTTCGGGCAGCAAGCTTGCCGGGAAATTGCACGAAAAATTCAGGGATCAAGCCGGCAAAGGGAAGGATAAATATTATGTTAGCGATCTGACGCCACATTTCAAGACGTTGGCGAGCAGAATACTTGGGAAAAATACAGAGATAGAGAAAGCGGAAATATGATTAATGATTAATTAAAACAAAAATGTTCGATATTCTTATTAAAAACGGCACCGTCGTTGATGGAACCGGAAAACCAGGATTTGAAGCCGATGTCGCTGTTTCGAAAAACAAAATCGCCAAAATAGGAAAAGTCAGATGGTCAAAGGGCCGGGCGGAAATTGACGCCTCTGGCAAAGTTGTCGCGCCGGGTTTTATCGACATTCACAATCATTCCGACGGATACTGGAGGATTTTTCTAGACCCCGAGCTTCCGAGTCTGGTCTGTCAGGGAATAACGACAATTATCGGCGGGAATTGCGGGGCTTCGATCGCGCCGCTCACTGACGGAAAAATAATCGAGTCGATCCAAAAGTGGGCGGACATAAAACAAGTAAACGTTGATTGGTTGTCCTTCGGCGAATTTTCTGAAAAGATGCGCGAAAGAAAATTGGGAATTAATTTTGGATCGCTTGTAGGGCATGGAACTTTGCGCCGGGGCATGACTCTTGACGAAATGCGCCGCCTTGACCGGCATGAGCTTGATGTGATTGGAAAGATTCTTCAAAAGTCTTTTAATGAAGGAGCTCTCGGGCTTTCAGCGGGACTGGCCTATAGCCATGAAAGGGAAGCAACCTGGGATGAACTTGTCGAGCTTGCGGAGATTGCCAAAGAGAACAGCCGATTCTATTCAACTCACTTGAGAGACGAATCCGGGAATATCCTGACGGCTCTTCAGGAGGCAGTTGATCTTGCCAGGCAGACCGGAGTTAGCCTCCAGGTGTCTCATCTCAAGGTGATGGGCGAGGAAAACTGGCCGCTTATGGACGAAGCTTTGGCGAAAATCGAAAAAGCCCAAAGGGCGGGAATTGACATAAATTTCGATGTCTATCCCTATACCCAGACCGGCTCCGTTCTTTATGTTTTCCTCCCCGCTTGGGCGGCTGACGGAGGAAAGAAAATGCTTTTGCGGCGGCTCAAGGAAAAACATCTGCGGAAAAAGATAATTTCCGAAATGAAAGAAACTGCCCGGTACCATTATGAAGATGCGGTGATTGCCATCTGTTCATTGGGAAAATCCCTTAACCAGCGCAAAATTTCCGAAATCGCAAGAGAACAGGAAGTTTCGGTTGAGGAAGCCATTGTCAATCTGCTTTCTGCGAGCGAGGGAAGAGTGATCACAATTGCCGAAGTGTTGAGCGAAGAAAACGTGAAAAAGGCGATCAAGCACCCGCTCTCAATCATTGCAACGGACGGCGCGGGCTATGACGCGAAGCACAAGGAGTCCGGGGAGCTCGTTCATCCCAGATGTTTCGGGACTTTTCCCCGCGTGTTAGGCAAATATGTCCGTGAAGAGAAACTGTTGAGTTTGGAAGAAGCAGTCAAAAAGATGACTTCAATGCCGGCGAAGAAAATTGGCATTTCTAATCGCGGCATACTGGAAAAAAATTATAAAGCTGATATAGTTGTTTTTGATCCGGGGAAAATTAGGGATTTGGCGACAGTTGAGAATCCCTATCAATATTCCGAAGGCGTAAGCGATGTGATCGTGAACGGAAAATTTGCTTTGCAGGATGGGAAGATAACGGGGGAAACGGCGGGGGAGTTCATTTCTGCATAAAGTATAATGTATCAAGTATAAAGTATTTGGATTTTTATTTTTTGGATACATAATACATGATACATAATACACGATACATAGTTGAAGAAATCCGATTTCAAGGGCAAAAAGGTGACAGTTATGGGCATTGGTCTTCATGGCGGCGGAGCGGCATCCGTTCGTTTTTTTGCGGAAAATGGAGCCAAAGTGATTGCGACGGACATGAAAACGGAGAAAGAGCTGGAACCCTCGCTTAAAAAATTAAAGGATCTCAAAAATGTCACCTTTGTTTTGGGCCAGCACCGAATGGAAGATTTTGAAAATGTCGATATAGTCATCAAAGGCCCGGCGGTGCCGTGGAATTCAAAACATATTCAAGCGGCTCTCAAGAAAAAAATTCCGGTTGAAATGGATTCGAGTATTTTCTTTAAATTATGTAAACTGACGATTATCGGGGTGACGGGAACGAAAGGAAAAACAACAACCGCGACTTTGATAGCGGAAATCTTGAAAAGCGCCGGAAAAAAAGTTTTCACAGCGGGAATCGGGCAAAAGCCGGTTTTGGGTGCTCTTGATGAAGTTGGTGACGAAAAAAAGGGAGCGGTTGTTTTCGAAATTTCCAGTTGGAGACTTTCTGCTTTGGGGCGGGCCGGCTTGAGCCCGCATATTGCGGTGATTACGAATATATTTCAAGACCACCTGAACTATTACTCCGCGATGGAGAAATATATCGCCGACAAGAAATATATTTTTTCCAGTCAAAAGGAGGACGATTTCGTGATTTTGAATTACGATGATGAAAATACGCGGATTTTATCGGATGAGGCAAAATCGAAGGTGATATTCTTCACTGCCAATGCGAAGATTGATTCAGGTTGTGATTTTATCGGTGTGAAAGAAGGAAAAATATTTTACCGGAATGGCAGTGAGGAGAAAATCATTTGTGATATTAATGATATTAAATTGCGCGGAGGCCACAATTTATATAATGTTCTCGCGGCAGTGGCAGCGACACTGGCTTATGGCGTCGCGCCGGAAAAAATTTGCGAGGCAGTGAAAAATTTCAAAGGCGTTCCGCACAGACTGGAATTTGTGCGTGAAATTGACAAAGTAAAATATTACAATGACACCGCAGCCACCATGCCTGACGCGGCCATTGCGGGAATCAATTCTTTTTCCAAACCGATTGTTCTTATTGCGGGCGGGGCAGACAAAAATTTGGAATTCAAAAGCTTAGTCAAAACTATCAGTGAAAAAGTTAAGAAATTGATTTTACTTAAAGGCGAAGCGACAGAAAAAATCAAGTCAGAGCTTAACCGAGAGCTCGGCTCTCGGGTGATAATCGACAGTGAATTTGATAATATGGAAAAAGCGGTGATTCGGGCAAAAAACCTCGCTGGCCCCGGCGACATCGTTTTGCTTTCCCCCGGCGCGGCCAGTTTCGGATTATTTTTAAATGAGTTTGATCGAGGAGAAAAGTTCCGGGAAGCGGTGGGAAAACTGACTTGACACGCTTTTTCAGCCTGCTATTATTTACCCAGTACCAATTTTAGTTGATTATATTCGGAGAATTGGAAAAATAGATGAATTGGTGCTGGGTTATATTTACCTTATAAGAATTAACTTAAAAACGCATAAAATAATTTAGTCGATCATTTAGCCATAATCGGGGTAAGCCCGTCAAAGTTTTGCTTCGCAAAACTTAAGCGGGTAAATGAAAGACGCGACTGGAATAGTGTGTAATACTAATGATTACAGATTATTCTGGTCGTGTTTTCGTTGTCTAAACACGAAGAACTTTGACAATTGAATCCTTACTAATTTGCCAGCATATAAATTAGTGAGGAAAACCCTGATTAAATATTTCGCTTTGCGAAATTTAACGGGGTGAACAATCGCAAGTTTTTGTGGTTGTCCTGGTCCCGTTGCTTTCGAGCAACGGGAAAGTGCCAAGCCCCGATAGTATCCCGCCTCGGCGGGAACACGGGGTAAAAGTCTATTCTCAAATCTAAATTCATTTAGATTCAAGTTACTTTATAGAGTTCACTGGAATTTCTATCAAAAAATTCCGGGTTCTCAAATTGGGAATTTATCTTATTATTGGCCCCGTCATTCGACAGGGCTCAATAAGAATTTCGATAAATCTCAATTCTTATTGAGAGTTTGATCCTGGCTCAGGATGAACGCTGGCGGCGTGGATAAGGCATGCAAGTCGCGTGGGTTTAGGCCCACGGCAAACGGGTTAGTAATGCATAGGAACGTACCCTCAAGTCTCGAATAATCCTTCGAAAGGAGGAATAATGCGAGATAGTTCTCTTCGGAGTAAAGATTTATCGCTTGAGGAGCGGCCTGTGTCCTATCAGCTTGTTGGCGGGGTAATGGCCCACCAAGGCTATGACGGGTAGGGGATGTGAGAGCATGATCCCCAACATTGGGACTGAGACACTGCCCAAACACCTACGGGTGGCTGCAGTCGAGAATCTTCGGCAATGGGCGAAAGCCTGACCGAGCGACGCCGCGTGGAGGATGAAGGCCTTCGGGTTGTAAACTCCTTTTGCAAGGGAAGAAACCGTGTTCAGCACAGAGAATCTTATTACACGAAAACTTTAGGAATTGTGTTGAGAAAAAGATAAAAAGTCGGGAGGTGAAGGCTGTGGATACTTTTAAATTTGGAGTAAGAAGTGTACCATTCGGAATTTTGGGAACTGTAGAAGTGCGTTTTGTTCCCGCGGGCGGATCGGTCCTTTTCAGTGATGTGCAGTACAAATATGATAACGGAGAGTGGCAATCATTGCCAGTCTCATTCTCTGAATATCCCTTGGCTCGCTCCTTTCCTAAAGAAAAAATATAATTGAATTCTCCGTGTTGGATGCGGCTGACGGTACCTTGCGAATAAGAGGTTGCTAACTCTGTGGTCCCGGTTTTAAGCGGGATGGCGCAGAGCTCTCGCAGTAATGCGAGAAAGGAAAACTTGGCTTATATGCTG
>Ga0210017_1000655_pt1 | contig 29744 bp, 35 predicted proteins | sample CryGeyCG2014_020_FD_183966 | JGI IMG/M metagenome (GOLD analysis project Ga0210017, IMG submission 183966) | Groundwater microbial communities from aquifer - Crystal Geyser CG08_land_8/20/14_0.20 (SPAdes) (version 2) | ecosystem: Environmental > Aquatic > Deep subsurface > Groundwater | place... | reverse complement strand
AAAACCTTTATATATCTCTTTTATTTTTTTTAAATTATGCTTAACCAAATACTATATTTAATATTTATAACATTCCTGCCTTTTCTTGAGCTTAGGGCCAGCATACCCTACGGAATAGATGTTTTAAAGCTTTCATGGCTGACTGTTTTCATAGTCTGCGTAATAGCAAACATTATTCTTGGAATTTTAATTTATTTCATGCTTGAAAAGTTTGTGAAGTTTTTCCTGCGATATAAAATATTTTCAAACCCATATAATAAGGTAGTCATAAAGACTCAGAAAAAGATACAAAAAGCTGTTGACAAATATGGTGAGTGGGGTGTTGCATTGTTCATAGGAGTTCCATTGCCTGGCTCAGGTGTTTACTCAGGAGCTTTAGGAGCTTATGTAATTGGTCTCGATTTCAAAAAATTCATAATAGCAGATATAATCGGTGTCTTAATAGCAGGCATAATTGTAACAATAATAAGCACAGGTGTTTTACAATTAATAGCATAAAAAAATATTGTTTAATAATAGCAGCATTTGTTCTATTATTAAGTTTTTTGGCTGATAATACAATCTTAAAAATAATGCCTTTAATTAAAAATCCTGTTTTTGATTATAGTTCATATTTACTTGCAAATTCCAGCTCTATGTTAATCATTATAATTATTTTAATTTCTTTTTTTCTGCTTAATAAAAAGAATAGAGAATGGGCATTGCCGTTAGGGTTAGGCATTATTTTTTCTTATGTAATAACTTATTTATTGAAGTTCATAATAGCAAGACCTAAACCATTAGAAATATCAATGAACTTTTTATTCAACCTTCTGGATTATTCATTTCCAAGCGCACATGCTGCTGTTGCATTTGCAGCACTTCCAGTGCTTAATAAAACATACCCAAAGCTAAAGCTGCTATGGGTTTTATCTGTATGCTTTGTTTCATTTAGCAGAATTTATATAGGGGTTCACTATCTAAGTGATGTTGTTGCAGGAGCTTTAATTGGTTACTTAACAAGCTTATTTATAATAAATCTCAAGGAAAGAAAATGGAAATTAACAGGTTTGAGGTAAGAAGGCAGGCATTCCACATATGCCTTGGACTGGCAATTATTATCCTGTTAATTAACAATATATTAAATTCATTAATCTTGTTTATTATACTTATTGCTGGAATTCTAATCTCTATTCTAAGCAGGAAATTTAAGATTCCAGTAATTTATTCCTTTTTAAAATTATTTGAAAGAAAAGATATATTAAAAACATTTCCAGGAAAGGGAACTATTTCTTTTTTAATGGGATGCTTGCTTGTTCTTCAGCTATTTGAAAAGAATATTGCGCTTGCATCAATAATAATACTCACTTTTGGAGACTCAGTTTCACATTTGTTTGGCTGGCATTTTGGAAGGAAAAAGCATCCACTTAACTGCCTTAAATCAATAGAAGGAAACATTGCAGGTGCTATCACCGGATTTCTCGGGGCAATGCTCTTTGTAAGTCCCCTGACTGCTTTACTGGCATCATTCGGCGCAATGACAGCAGAAGCTGTTGAATTAAGGATGAATAATAAGATAATTGATGACAATATAATCGTCCCGCTCATAGCAGGAACTATAATTCATTTAATGAGATTATACCTTTAAGCTAGTCAACAAGCCATACATTGCCTTCTAAAACAACAACTCTTACTTTTTGGTTAACTTTGAATTTATTGTTCCTGACATTTTCCGGCTTTACAGACTGGAATGTCTCTGGATCCAGTACCTCAACATGCGGAAAGACAAGTGAAACTATTGTTTCTTTAACCTCTTCAGCAGCCTTAACTTTGAGATGTTTTGGCATTATTGATGTTTTCTTTCCTGTTTTTATGTTGGCAACTGTAAGATGGCGGTCAATATTTTTTACCTTAAATAACTCATTGTCTATATTCAGAATATCGCCCTTCTTGAATTTTGACTGCCTGAAAAGAACATTTACCCTGTAAATGTCCCTGCTTCTCATCTTGTCCCTTGAGAACAATTTTTTACTGGCTTTTGTTTCACCGCCAAACTTATTCAGGAGTTCTCTGCCAAGTTCATGTATATAGCCCCTTTTTGTCAGGTAAATGTCAAATCCATTTCTGACTTTTAATTGTTTAGTTATGAAGATGCCCCTTTGATTTTGTTTTTTGGCTTCATTAACAGCATAATCTATTACTTCATCATCAACATCCCTTAATTGCAGTATGCCCTCAAAATAGCCGCTTTTGTGCCTGCTGCATTTCGGGCAAAGGATAAAAATTACTTTTACTGGAAGGACATATTCCTCTTTCACAACTGTTTTTTTGCCAGGATAAGTGCCAAAAACAATAATCTCTGTCTGGATGTCTACTTTTACATTTGGCCCATCCTTGTATTTTGGAATTATCGGCCTGAGCTTAAATGAGCTTATCTGGGCATCATCATTAAACACTAATCTTTTTTGTACAATATCTTTGACTAAATCTTCAAGCTTTCTAAATCCTGTCCATTTCCCATTAGAGAAATATTTGCGGCAAAAGAAGCATATAAGAATCTTCACAGGCTTAAAAGATACTAGCAATGGATTCTTTTTTAGATAGCATTTTTTACAAAGGCCATCCAGAAATATTTCTTTTTCCCCGCATTTAGTGCATGATTCCATAGTATAATAAAAATAGTAGTGGTATAAATAACTATTTGATTCATCAAAACCGATAGTTTTTTATTTAAATGCTTAAAAACTTCTTTACTATGGATAAAAAAAGTCTAAAACAAACATGGAAGAAATTATGGCATTTTATATGGGAGGACAATAGCATATGGAGCTGGATTGTTAATATTATACTTGCATTTGTTCTTATAAAATTCATAGTTTACCCAGGGATTGGCTTTGCTTTAGGAACTTCCTATCCAATAGTTGCAGTTGTCAGCAACAGCATGGAGCACAATAGCCTTAATTTTGATGATTGGTGGAATGTAAAGATTAGCCAATACAGCCAGTATAACATAACAAAGCAGGATTTTAATGATTTTGTACTTAAAAACGGATTCAACAAAGGGGATATAATAATACTAAAAGGAAGCAGCCCTGCTGACTTGGAAGTCGGAAACATTATTGTATTCAAGACCTATAGGCCAGACCCAATAATACATAGGATTGTCAAAAAGTGGAAAGAGAGCAATAATTATTATTTCCAGACAAAGGGAGACAATAATAATTTATCAATTAATTTCGAAGAAAGAATATCAGAAGAGAGTATAATAGGCAAATCATTGTTTAAGGTTCCTTATCTTGGCTACATCAAAATATGGTTTGTTGGTTTATTGAATTTTTTTATTAAATAGGAGGTAAAAATGTTTTGTCCAAAATGTGGGTCTTTATTATTGCCAAAGAAAATAGATGGGAAAAGAATGATGGCATGTTCTTCATGCAGTTTTGCAAGCAATGACCTCGAAAAAACCAAAATTGTTGAAAGGACTGTAAAAGAAAAAGAGATTGATGTTATAGAAGGTGATGATTCTAAAAGTCTTCCTATAATGGAAGCTGAATGCTCTGAGTGCGGAAATAAGAAAGCATACTATTGGCTTGTGCAGACAAGGGCAGGCGATGAGCCAGAGACAAAATTCCTCAAATGCACTAAATGCAATCATATCTGGCGGGATTACAGCTGATGAAAGGAATAAAACAAGGCATAATCAAGGTTATTTTGAAGCCCAATTCACCAAAGAGCAGGATTGTCAAGCTTGATTCTGAGAGAGAAGCATACCTTATTGATATAAAAGCCCCTGCTCAGGATAACAAGGCAAATATAGAGCTTGTTAAGTTCCTTTCAAGAGAATTAAAAAAAGATGTTAAGATAATTAAAGGATTTAAAAACAGGGAAAAACTTCTAAGGATTTCATTAAAAAAATAGGTTCACCTGCCCATATAAATATCAAGCATTGCCTTCAAGCCGGTTTCTATGCATCTATCAATTGTGTTATTATATTCTGATGTTGATAACATCTCTCCTGTATTTCTGTTTGCTACGATTGGGCAGATGGTTCCTGCCTTGTAGCCCATGATATTTGCCAGATGAAAAAGTGTGCTGGATTCCATCTCAAAATTAACTATTCTTTGACCATTTACAGAAATTTTTGCCAAATGCTTGTATAAGTTAGGTATCGTTGATTTAATCCCCTCTATTAACCTTCCTTGGGGTGCAAAGAATCCGGGAGCAGATGCAGTTATTCCAACTATACATTCACTAGTATCTCTTTTTAATGCATCCACAATCTCCGGAGAGGCCTTTGAAACATACGGATGAATTTTTCCTCTAAACCTCCTATTTTTAGGTGTTGCATCTTTAATAACTTCATAAGCTTTTTCTTCTATCTTATGGCTTAGATCATCATTTATCTTACTATCATAAAAAGTTCCAGTATTATCTAAGCCTAGTGCATAGGAAGAGATTGCAAGCATCCCTGGTTTGATATCCTCCTGTATTCCTCCTGAAGTTCCAAGACGAATTATTGTTAATGGTTTAGAACTATTTTTTCTTAACTTTTTCTCTAGGTAAAATTCATTAAGTATGTATAACTCTAATAGAGCTATCTCAATGTTATCAGTCCCTATTCCTGTTGAGATCACAGTTGCAGGCATTCTTTTGTATTTTCCGGTTATTGTCCTAAATTCCCTATTATTAACCCAGCAGTATGTCTCATCAAAATGTTTTGCCACCTTATCAACTCTTGCAGGATCACCAACCAAGAAAATATTTTTTGATATCTCCTGCGGTTTTAACCCTAAGTGGTACACATGTCCATTTACACTAACAAATTCAGAATGGGATTCACACATTTTTTCATTACTTAGGTTTTTTACTTATCTTTTCTTTCTGAGAGAAATATTATAATTGCCAGAATAATTAGCCCCAGCAAGATGTTGTATTTATAGGAAATTATGAACCCAATGAGCTTAGTCCAAAAATTTGAATAGTAAATAAGAAATATTATTAAAACACCAGCTAAAACAAACAAATACTTGATGAATTTATTTTTCTTATCGGTTTTTTTCAGGGCTTTTTTTGGCTTTTTTTCTTTTTTCTTTTGTTTTTCTCTTGTTTCAAACCATTCCTCCTTAGACTCCTCTTCTGTGAAAAAGTCAACAACTGCATTCCAGGTTCTTTTAAGAATTCCCTCTTTTTCTTTTTTGTTGAGTTTCTTCTTTTTCTCTAGTCCATTTTTCTTAATTTTTTCAGGTTTTTTCTCTTTAGGTTCTTCTACCTCTTCTGTGAAAAAATCAACTATCCCATTCCAGGCGCTTTTTAATGCGCTTTCTTCTTTTCCCTGAGATTTCTCTATTTCATCAATCTTTTTTTTGTCTTCTTTTTTTATTTCAGGATGTTTTTTCAAAAAGTCAATTATCCCTTTGAACCTTGAATCAAGCCTGTTTAGGTTTTTTTTAAAATAATTGTTTTCAACAGAATTTTTTCTTACCAGCTGAATTTCCTGCCTTAGGTCAGAAAGCTGTTTGTTGAAGTATGATTCATCAATGAATTTTTTTCCCAGTTCATCAAGCTCTTTTTTCATATTATTTATATCCTGCGCTCTTTTCTTGATTCTGGCGTCAAACTTGTTTGCCTGCATATTGAACTCTTCCCTATTAATAGCAGAACCCTTAAACTTTTCAAACTCCTTTTTAATACCATTAATTTTTTTAATATCCTCAGCAACAGAATTAACAGCCTCTCTTAGCTTTAATGCCTCTTTTAACTCTTTTTTTAGCTTTTCCCTTTTCTTTACTTCTCTTCTTAGACTATCATATTTTTTGCTGAAAGAATTTAATTCATTATTAAACTCCTGCTTTTCAACATATTCATCCCCAAAGTCAGTTAGTTTTGTATTTAGTTCATTAATATGTTCTTCATTTGTTTTGACTATCTTTTGTATGTCATTTTTTACCTTAGAAAAAGACCTTTTTAAGTTAAGGTTTAGATTAGAAAACCTTTTTTCTGCATCCCCCCCATTATCCTCAGAATCCATTTTTAATTTTAAAGTGATAACAAATATAAAAACCTTTCGGTGATTAACTATCTTCTTGAAGCAATAACTAAAAAAATTTATATACTAGCTAAAAAAACAAACAAATATGAAAACTTTAGTTGTATTTTACTCAATGACCGGAATGACAAAAGAGATTGCAGTCCACATTTCAGAGAAACTTGACTGCGACATTGAGGAAATCTTTGATGTAAAAACAAGAAAAGACATTCTTGGCTTTATTAAATCCGGCTTTGAATCAGTTTTCAGGATAATGCCGAAGATAAAGGAGACAGGGTTAAACCCTGAAAACTACGGCCTTATCATAATAGGGACTCCAGTATGGGCAGGGAACATGGCAAGCCCTGTGAGAACATACCTTTTTCAGAATAATGAGAAGCTTGATAAGGTTGCGTTCTTCTGCACAATGCAGGGCAATGATAACAAAAAAATATTTCTTGAGATGGAGAGGGTTTCTGAATCTGAACCTTTGGCCTGCCTTGCCCTGACTGATAGTGAAATAAAACAAGAAAAGCACATAAAAAAAGTTAAGGAGTTCATCAAAAAAATAAAAGATTCAGGAAAGAGATAGAAGTTTCTTAATCTCAGATGCTGATAAACCATTATCATCATATACAGGCAATCCTAATTTTTCACGGTACTTGTACAGCTCCAGCAAATGCTTCCCATACCCCCTTAAAACTATCGCAAGGTCGGCATCCCTTTCATCAACTATCCTGTACCTGTCTGAAACTTTGTATAAAAAGCCCTCAAAGCAGGAAGAGAAAAATCCTTTCTTTAGCTCTTTGATTATATGCGCCATCTCATGCGCCAAGCCAGCTTCAATTGCCTGAAGAGGGGCATTTTTCATCAGCTCATTGATCTTTATGAAATACCTTTTCTTTCCAGGCCTTTCATATTCAAAAAGTGCATCCTTGAGGTTCTTTTTGTATGCTGTTGATATCTTTTCATTCTTCAGCTCGGGAAAAAATTCTTCAATTAATCTGTTTTTTATATCTGTAAGGTTATGCATGGCGAAGCAGGTGATAAGGGCTTATTTTTAAATCTTCCCATATTCAGCAGGAAAATCAGCTTGCACTTTCCTCAAGTGCATTTATTGCCGGCAATTTTTTTCCGCTCAGGAATTGTAAAAAAGCTCCCCCGCCTGTTGATATGTAGGTTATCTCACTTTCCAGGCCAAGCTGCTTTATTGCAACAGCAGAATCTCCCCCGCCAATAATGACTTTTGCTTTTAAGCCAGATAAAAACAATGCAATCTCATTTGTCCCTTCTGAGAACTTTTCAAACTCAAATGCGCCAATAGGTCCGCTCCATACAACTGTTTTTGCACCCATCAGTGTTTTTTTGTATAGTGCGATTGTGTCAGGGCCTATGTCCCCAATCATGCACTCATCTGTTATTTTATTTATTTTTACAACTCTTGAATTTTCTCCTTTTTCAATGGATTTAGCAACAAATAAATCAACAGGCAGGATTATTTTCCCGCCAGATTGTGATAAAAGTGATTTTGCATCATTCAATGATTCAGGATCAAACTTTGATTTTCCTATATTTGCACCCATTGCCTTAAGAAAAGTGTTTGCAAGAACTCCTCCTATTATTATTTTATCCGCGAACATCAAAAGGTTTCTTATTACCTCTATCTTGTCTGGCTTTGCACCGCCAATTATCGCAACAAATGGCTTTTCAGGATTTTTCATAACAGATGATAAAACCCTAATTTCCTTTTCAAGCAGCAGTCCGGCGTAGCTTGGCAGAAATTTTGTTATTCCGGTCATTGATGCATGGTTTCTGTGTGAGTTTGAAAATGCATCATTAACATAAACCTCTGCTAAGCTTGCAAGCTCTTTTGCAAATTTTTCATCATTATTCTCCTCTTCAGCATGAAACCTAAGGTTTTCCAATAAGATAATTTCCTTGGTTTTCATTTTATTTATTTTTTCTTTTACTTTTTGGCCAATGCAGTCATCCAGCTTTATTACCTCTTTATCCAGCAGTTCACCAAGCTTTTTAGCAATCTTGCCCATTCTCAGCTTTTCAACGACCTGGCCTTCCGGCCTTCCAAGATGGCTCATAAGTATAATCTTGGCATCCTTTTCCAGAAGGAAATTTATTGTTGGAATTACAGCTACTATCCTCTCATCTTCAGTTATGTCTCCATCATCATCCATAGGAACATTAAAATCAACCCTTACCAAAACCTTTTTGTTTTTTACATCAATGTTTTTTATTGTTTGAATCATTTTAACACCTTTTTAGCAAGGTTCTTAATGTTAATTATAAATCTTACGAATTTTGATGGGCCTACTTCTATTGCGCTTTCAGGGCACATCTCATGGCAGCAGTAGCACATTATACACTTGTTTTTATTGATTTCTATTTTTCCATTAACAAAACTTATTGCGTTTGCAGGGCATGATTTCATGCATGCAAGGCATTTTCTGCATTTCTTATGATTTATTCTTATCCTTGGATTGATAATAATATAAAATACCTTCATCAAAAACTCGAGCCTTCCCCTGAATGTTTTTATTGGCTTTTCATAGCTCACTCTTATATTTTTTTCTCCCCTGATTTCAATCTCAGGCTTAAGGTTTCTTCTTATTAAAGCAGTATTTGTCTGTATGTCATCTCCGCTAAACCCAATTATTTTTTCAGCAACAAAATCAAGTGCAATCCCGCTTCTGCTTGCAATTATAACTCCTGTTTTTTTTATTTTTCCTGCTGAAGGGCCGTTGCCCTCCATTCCAACAATGCCGTCCATTATGTTTAAATCTGGTTTTCTCGCAAGATAAATATCAATCAAAAGATCAGAGAATTTTTTTTGGTTTCCGCAGGTTTTGTGATAATAAGCTTTTTTGCCTCCTGCAATTATTCCAAACATGTTTTTAACAGCCCCTGTATAACCAACCAGTGTATGTGTCTTTAGCTTAGGAAGGTTTATTATGAACTCAGCATTCAGGACTGGATTTGGAACATAAATTTTTTTCAAAATCTTTCCATCTATTTTTTTAAGAACTATTTCTGACTTATCGAAATTTATAAGCTTGGCATTGTATTTCTCAGCAACCTTTTTGATGCCGCTTTTTTCCAGGGCATAATCTGTCCCGCCTGAAACCATAAAACCAGCAGATTCTCCTATTGAGATATTACATTTTTTTTCTTTTAGTATTCTGCACACTGCGCTTATTATGGCAGGATGTGTTGTTACAGCTTCTTCTGGAACTTTGCCCATAAGCGCATTCGGCTTTATAAGAACATTAGTGCCTTGTTTTACCTTAAAATCAATTAAGTCAAGGGCTTCCCTTACTTTTTGAAGAACCAGGCCCTCATCATAAGAATCACATTTAACAACTGAAACCTTTTCTGCCATAAAGTTTATTACTTTAACTTATTATAAAAAGTTTTCTTTTTAATTATAAAAAAGAACTAAACAATCATCTTAATAAAATCAACCATTCTGTTTGAGTATCCCCATTCATTGTCATACCATGCAACAACCTTTACAAGGTTTCCAGAGGTTTTTGTTAGCTCTGAGTCAAAAATCGCAGAATGTGGGTTTCCGACAATATCTATTGAAACAATTGGCTCTTCTGTGTATTGCAGAATTCCCTTTAAGCTCTTTTCTGAAGCAGACCTGAAAAGCTTGTTTATTTCCTCAGCAGTTGCCTCTTTTTTTAGGACAGCAACAAAGTCTGTTATTGAGCCGTCTGCAACAGGAACCCTCATTGCCATTCCATCTAGTTTTCCTTTCAGCTCTGGTATTGTAAGTGTTACTGCTTTTGCAGCTCCGGTTGTTGTTGGGATTATTGACATTGCAGCTGCCCTTGCCCTTCTTAAATCCTTATGAGGGAGGTCAAGAATCTTCTGGTCATTTGTATACGCATGTACAGTTGTCATAAAACCCTTTTCAATGCCAAAATTATCATTAAGGACTTTTACAACAGGCGCAAGGCAGTTTGTTGTGCATGAAGCAAGCGAGATAATATCATCTTTTTTCCTGTCATAATCTTTCTCATTCACCCCTATCACAATTGTTTTTATAGGATTATCCCCTTTTGCTGGAGCAGATATCAGGACTTTTTTTGCGCCTGCCTTCAGATGCTTTTCAGCGCCTTCCTTTGTTATGAAAATTCCGGTGCTTTCAACAACAACATCTATCTTAAGTTTTTTCCATGGCAGGTTTTCAGGTTCCTTCTCTGAAAAAATTTTGATTTCTTTTCCATTAACTACAATAGAATTGCCTTTTGCCTTAATGTCTGCATCAAGAATCCCATGCACAGAATCATACTTCAGCAGATAAGCAAGAGTCTTTGCATCTGTTAAGTCATTTATAGCAACAAACTCAATGCCTTTTCTTTTCATTCCGGCCCTGAACACAAGCCTTCCTATCCTTCCAAAACCGTTTATTGCAACTCTAATCATAAAATCACCTCATAAATAACATTTAATTATTTACTTCTTTTTATATCTTTTGACTTTTTAAATTAAAACATTTATCAAAAATTGTTAGAATATTATAAACTTCAGTTTTTTTATGACAATTTTCTCAAATACTGTGAACTTCAGTCCACAGTATTTATTCCACAAGCTTTTTATAAGACTTATTGATTACTTAGTTTTTATGGCATATGAATTAATAATAACTGAAAAGCCAAAGGCAGCAGAAAAGATAGCAAGCGCTCTCTCCCATGGAAAGATGATTAAGGAGTCATACAAGAAAGTTCCATACTATAAAATAACCCGCGGTAAGAAAGATATTGTTGTTTGCTGTGCAGTAGGGCATTTATTTGGATTAGCTGAAAAAGACAAGAAAGGGTGGGTTTATCCTGTTTTTGAGATTGAATGGGTTCCTGCATTTGAGCAGAACAATGGTTCAAAATTCACAAAGAACTATATTGATGCAATAAAAAAAGCAAGCAAAGATGCAAATTCTTTTACCATTGCATGTGATTATGATGTTGAGGGTGAGCTAATTGGGTTTAATGTTTTAAGGTTTATATGCAAGCAGAAAGATGCGCAAAGAATGAAATTCTCAACCCTGACAAAGCAGGATTTAATAACTGCTTATGAAAAAAAATCAAAAACAATTGACCACAGGCTTGCAAGCGCAGGAGAAACAAGGCACGAGCTTGACTGGTATTATGGCATTAACCTTTCAAGAGCGCTTACATCTGCAATAAAATCAGCAGGATTTTTTAAAGTCCTTAGTTCCGGCCGTGTCCAAGGCCCTGCATTGAAAATAATAGTTGATAGGGACAGGGAAATAAAGGCTTTCAAGCCAGTTCCATTCTGGCAGATAGAGCTAACAGGAAATGTAGAAAAAGGAAAAATCATAGCATTACATGAAAAAGACAAGTTTTGGGATAAAAAAGAAGCAGACAAGGTAATGAAAAATGTTAAGGGGCAAAAGCTTGCAAAAATAAAAGAAGTTAAAAAGATAAAATTCCAGCAGGCTCCTCCATTTCCATTTGATTTGACAACAATGCAGATGGAAGCTTACAGGGCATTGAGAATTTCCCCAAAAGACGCTCTTGCTATTGCCCAGGAGCTTTATACATCTGGTTTTATTTCATATCCAAGAACATCAAGCCAGAAGCTGCCAAAGGAGATTGGATACAAAAAAATTTTAGAACAGCTGTCAAAACAAAAAAATTATTTAGGATTATGCAAAGAATTATTGAAAAAAGTACTTGTGCCAAGTGAGGGAAAAAATACTGACCCTGCGCATCCTGCAATTTATCCGACAGGAATTCAACCAAAAGGGCTTGAAGACCATGAATCAAAGCTTTATGATTTAATTGTGAAAAGGTTCATGTCTGTTTTTGCAGGACCTGCAACAAAAGAGACAGTTACCATAAAAATTGACTGCAGCAAAGAAATATTTGTTGCAAAGGGAACAACAACTGTTGAAAAAGGGTGGCATATCTTTTATGAGCCATATGTTGCAGGAAAGGAAGAGGAGCTTCCGCTTGTCAGGGAAAATGAGAAAGTTGATGTAAAGGAAATAAATTTTTATGACAAAGAAACACAGCCTCCAAAGCATTATACCCCTGCCTCTATAATAAAAGAGATTACAAAAAGAAACCTTGGAACAAAAGCAACCAGGGCGCAGATAGTTGATACATTATTCCAGAGAGGGTATGTAACAGGAAAAGCAATAGAGGCAACTGACCTTGGTATAAGCACTGTAAAAACTCTTGAAAAATTCTGCCCAAAAATTTTGGATGAAGAGCTGACAAGGCACTTTGAAGTAGAAATGAATGAAATAGAAGAAGGAAAGAAAAAACCAAAAGAAATTCTTGACGAGGCAAAACAGGGATTAAAGGAGATTCTTTCTGATTTCAAGAAAAAAGAAAAAGACATTGGTGAAGGTTTAAAGGAAGCAACAATTGAAACAAAAAACAAAGAAAACCTTATAGGAGATTGTCCTGTATGCAAGAAGGGAAATTTAAGAGTGATATTCTCAAAGAAATCAAAAAAGCGGTTTATTGCGTGCGATGCATATCCAAAATGCAAGACAACATTCAGCCTGCCCCAGAAAGGGCTTGTAAAATCAGCTGATAAGATATGCCCAGAATGCGGCTATCCTGTTATTATGGTTATAACAAAGGGAAAAAGGCCATGGGTTTTCTGCATAAACCCCAACTGCAAGGGAAAGCAAACAGAGCAATCAAAAGATATTTAATAACAAATTATTTCTTAATTGTTATGAAACTGTTAAAATCAAAAGAGGTGTTTCTATTAACATTAATCTTCCTATTTATTACACCTGTTTGCTATGCCGGGGTTGGCCACATGCCTTTACTTGCTGTAAGCCAGACAAAAGATGGCTATGAAGGCTCTTCTGCTCATCTTTATCTTGAGATAACCCCTGGAACTGGCAGGGTCTTTATTGAAACATACCCCCTAACAAAATTAGATACGCAGATATCAACAAGGTTTGCAAGGGAAATAGCATGCAAATATGCTGATGTTAATTGTGATAATTATGATTTCTTTTATACAATAAGGGCAGATTCATCTATCATAGGCGGCCCAAGCGCTGGTGCTGCAATATCTGCACTGACAGTTGCAATGCTTGAAAACATAAACTTAGATGAAGACATAACAATAACAGGAACAATAAACTCCGGAGGGATTATCGGGCCAGTTGGAGGGCTTAAGGAAAAGATAAACGCTGCCTCAGAATTAAAAATCAAAAAAGTGCTAATACCTGCAGGCACGAGATTTTTAAAGGAAGAGGATAATAAGACAATTGATTTGGTTGAATATGGCAATGAAAAAAGTATAAGCGTTGTTGAGGTTTCTGATCTTGATGATGTTTTATATGAATTTACAGGCAAGAAAAAAGAAATAAAAAATGAGAGCCTTGAAATCAGCGATGAATATTCAGGCATTATGAAAATTCTTGCAGAAAGATTATGCAACAAAAGTTATGCATTAAAAGAGGAATTTGAAAAATTAAAAACAGGTGAGTTGGACGAAAACCTTATCCAAATAGAGGAAAATGCAAAAAACCTGACCGAAAAAGGAGAAGCTGCTTTTAATAAAAACACGCTCTATTCTGCTGCAAGCTTCTGCTTTGGCGCAAATACAAAATACAAACAGCTTATATTTTTAATGCAGGATATGAAGAAAAAAGATATAGCGGAAAAAATCAAATCAACACGCGATGAGATAAAAGATTTTGATTCAGGGCTGCCATTTAAGTATGAAACAATAACTGATTTGCAGACATATGCTGTGGTCAAGGAGAGGCTTATAGAATCAGAGGATTACATTGACTTAAGCGAGGAGCAGCTTGGCAAAGGCGAAATAAATGAAAGCATTGGCTCTTTAGCATATGCTATTGAAAGGTTTTACAGCGCAAAGGCATGGAGTGAATTCTTTAATAACAAAGGAGAAAAATTTGATTTTAATAAAGAGGTTTTAAAGAGCTCCTGCATAACAAAAATACTAGAGGCAGAGGAGCGCTACCAGTATGTAATGCTGTTTTTTCCAGATTTTCTTGCTGATACAAAAAAAGAGATAGACCTTGCTTATTCTGATATGGAAGATGAGAATTATGATCTTTGCCTGTTTAAGGCAAGCAAGGCAAAGGCAGAGTCAGATATTATACTTTCCACATTGGGAGTTGAGGAAGAGCATGTTGATGACCTACTGAACAAGAAGTTGGAGATTGTCGGAAGAAACATTGCTGAGACAAGCAAAAGAGGGCTCTTTCCAATAATCGGATATTCTTATTATGAATATGCAAAAAGCCTTAAGGATGATGATAAATACTCTGCTTTGCTGTATGCAGAATATGCCCTTGAGTTAAGCAATCTCGACATTTATTTTGATAATAGTAAAAAAACACCTATGATTTATATTGACAAAAGCTTTCTTTCAGTGCTTATACTAGGGATTTTAATTGGGCTTTTGTTAGGGCTTTTGCTGTTCAGAAGAAAAAAAGAGCAAGGATTGTTTATCAAGATTAACAGATAATTTCTTTTAAAGACTATAAAAATTTAATAAGATTTGTCATGATTCTTTACATAATGAACAGCTATCAAATCTTCCTTTACATCAAAGATAATAATGAATGGATCAAGATGTGCTCTTCTATTGCCCTTTAATACATTCCTTAAAGGTTTATAATGCTCTGGATTTTGTCTTATTTCTTTTAACTTCTTTGTTAACCTATCAAACAGGTTTTTGTCTTTTCTTTTTAGTTTCTTTAACTGCTTCTCAAAAAATGGAGTAAATCTTATTTTGTATTCCATTCTTATAAATCCTTAAAGCATTTATCCATCTCTTTATCAGATTTCAAAATCTTTCCCTTTCCAGCTATTGCTTCTTTCATACTTTGCTTTACCCCAGAAATTAATTTTTTATCACTATAAATAAATCTTTCATCGAAATCTTGAGTTAGTTGCCTTAATTCCTTAAGTTCTTCTCTGATTCCTGTTCTAATTAAGTCACTTAAATTAGAAAACAAACCGCCATTAACTAAATGCATACTTTCATTGTATAGGTTCTTTGGCAAGGATATTGTTATTTTTTTAAATTCCATTTATACCACCTTAATACCACTTAGAGAAGTATTAGTATATAAACTTTTGGATTTTTCAATCTATGGTATTTAGTAATCAACAAGTTATTTAGAATTAGTGATTATGAAACCCGGGAATGAAGCCGAAGCTTCAGTCCCAGGAAAAAGAGGTGATTATAAACCTGAGATAGGAGCCGAAGCCCCAATCCCAGGAAAAAGAGGTGATAGTTGAAAATAAATATATAGGCAAACACCCCCAAACCTGCTTCTAATTACTGTATAATGTAACTACTATATAAAGCTTTCGGTTTTTAAGGATTCTTGAGTAGTAACACAATTAAAAACCATGTTTATAGACGGGAAAAGCTGAAATCAATAACTTTTTAAATGCCTTAAACGCCTTAAAAACCATGTTATGCCAGAAATGCAAAAAGGCCAACGGGGAAATAAAACTTCCTTACCTTAGCTTAAAATTATGCAAAGCCTGTTTCTGCAAACTTATTGAAAAAAGAGTCAAAAAAGAGATAAGGTCAAAAAAGCTTATCAATGAGAAGGAAAAGATTCTTTTACTTGATAACAACAGCAAGGAGTCAAGAATCTCAGAGCATATAATAAGGGCTGCATACAATAACAGGATTGATTTGCTGAAAGTTAAGGTTAATGCACTTAAGATTGGTCCTTTAAGCGAGAAAACAAAAGAAATCATAAAAAAGAACAGGATAAAACAGGTTATAATTCCATGGAATTTGGATGATGAAATAATTTATTTCACTGAAAATCTGTTTAAAAGAGGAGACTTTAAGTTTTTGGGCCATTTCACCCAAGACGAGATCTTTTACATCAAGCTTTTGAGAAATGTCCTTGAGAGCGAATGCCTACTATTTGCAAAATGCAAGAAGTTTAAGTTCAAAAAGAGAATAAAGAAAGATAAACACAGAAGAGAAATCAAAAATATGTTAGACAAAATAAACAAAAAGCATTCTGAAACAAAGTTTTCACTGTTGAAAAGCATAGACAACTTAATTAAAATAATAAAAAAGAATACGAAATACTCCATACCATTTCAAGACAATATTCTTAGAATTGAGGCGCCAGCTCATAAGACAGAACGACATTTAAAATTTTGTATAGATTTTCTTTTGCCTAAAGGAACACCGATAGTAGCTGCTCGTTCAGGAACGGTAATTACTTGTCAAGATAGATATAAGCGATCATACAAATCTCCTAAATTTGCAGGAAGAAGAAACTTTGTAGTTATCCGCCACACCAATGGAGAAAGTAGTGTCTATGTTCATCTTAAACACCGTTCAATTAAGGTGAAAAATGGTCAAAAGGTAAGGCGGGGACAAGTTATAGCCTTAAGTGGCCAGGTTGGTTTTGCTACATATCCTCACCTCCACTTTGGCGTATATCGAGGAGTGTATTTAAAAGGAGGAGTTAGTGTTAAAATCACCTTTGATAAGAAGCTTGGCCCCGAAATACCTTTGTACGTCGCAGAAGCTTTAGGTAAATATTTATAAGAGAATTGGAATGTTAAAGGTAAATCGAAAAAGCCATCGCTGGGTAATTTTTATTTATCGCCAAGAAGTTTAAGTTCAAAAAGAGAATAAAGAAAGATAAAAACAGAAGAGAAATTAAAAACATCTTAGACAAAATAGATAAAAAGCATTCTGAAACAAAGTTTTCACTGTTGAAAAGCATAGACAGCTTAAATAAAATCATAAAAATAAATTAAATAAAGATTTTAGAATTTTACCTCAACATCTTTTGTGTCTTCCTCTGAAACCTTAAACATCTCTTCATCTGTATATTTCATCCTCCCTGCGATAATCATGTCAGGAAAAGAATGTATTCTTATGTTGTATGTATTTACACTGTCATTGTAGAATTCCCGCCTGTCTGCAAGCTCATTCTCAAGCCCGCTTATCCTGTTCTGAAGCTGCATAAAGTTCTCATTTGCTTTTAGGTTAGGATAATTCTCTGCAACTGCAAATATTGTTTTAAGTGTACTGCTTATTGCATTGTCAGCATCTGCCTTCTCTGACATTGTCTTTGCATTTAGCATAGATGTTCTTGCCTTTGTAAGCTCTACAAGAGTATCTTTCTCATGCGTCATATATCCTTTTACAGAGTTTATAAGCTTTGGAAGCTCGTCTGATCTCTGCTTCAAAAGCACATTGATGTTTGCCCATGACTTTTTGATATTGTTTTTGAGCCTTATAAGGCTGTTAAACATTCCTACTATGTAAGCTATTATTGCAAAAACTACAAAAGCAACTACCACAAAAATTATTATTATTGTTCCAAATCCCATTTTAATACCTCCCTTTATGTTTATAACAGATTAAACATGTATTTAAAACTTATGATTAAGCTTGCTATGCTTAAGCATGCCCCTCCAATCATATAACCCAACACTTTCCATTTTATTTCCTTTAACAATGTGTTCTCAGGCTTGTCTGATATATAATATATTTTTTCATTGTTGCCCTTCTGTATCATCACATCTTCTACATTATCCTTTGCTGTACCATCCTCAACAAAGGGGTTGTCTGCTGCAGTGCCCATTATGTAAAGCTTATCTTTTGGAGCAATAAAATATTCCTTATACCTCATAGTCTTATTTCCGAATCCAAAGAGTGTTTTGTGACTCATGCCGTTTGCATTAAGAAAGTTTATTATTGCATCAGGGGTTTTTTTGCCAAAACCAGGGTTAAACTCAAAATCTCTTGAAACATTTATATTTGCTCCCTTTGGATCAATAAGAACTCCGCCAGTATTATCTTTTAGGTAGAATGGCTGTTCTTTACGCCCTGCATCAACAGTAACCCAGCTGCTGCTCTTACCAGAGCTGCGGTATTCTTCTATTATATAGCTATAATAAACACAATCCTTGTTTGAGAAAGGGCTCTTCAGTAGCTCCTCATATGCAGGAACAACTTCTCCGTAAATCTCAACCAAACCCATTGCAAGAGACCTTATCTTGCTTGTAGGAATATTTTCTATCAGGCGCTTTTGCTTTAATAGTTTAATCCCCTCCCAGAATAAAAATACACCTGTTGCAAAAAAACCCAATGTCCAAACAGACATCCAAATTATATCTTTCATTATCATTATTAATAAAATTAATTGATTATTATTTAAACTTTTCCTGTTTTAGATTAAAAAGTTTCAAAAATAAAGAAGGTAATTTAATTTATTTTAGTTTGTGACTTAAAATTCTTAACCAAGGAATTCCTGTTAGCTGACCTGAGTTAAGCGTAGCGGAACGAGAGTGCAACATGGCATGGATTTATGAAGCAAATCCAGAGGGTTTTCTTACTGCTGAAAATCAGATGGGTGTCATAGTTTTTACTTACTTTAAAATAGTAAACTTTATAAATGAATTAAATTTATAATTAAATATGCAACTAACAACTGATGAATTTTTAGACTATTGTCCAAAAACTGAAGAAAGTTTTACATTTAAAGTTAATCCAGAATATGGTAATGTAGTAGAACCTTTTGAAAACGAACAGTTTTTAAGGTATTTGCGAGAAAAAATTGGTGTTACAGGTTCATTTCTGCCTCCTAATTCTGAATTAGAAATAAATCCTGTGGAAATTGAAAGAAAAGAAAAATTATCAGCAGCTTTTAAAAAGTTGAGAACAGAGAAATCATTTTCAGTTGGCGAATCACAAAGAAATCTTGAAGGCACAATATTTCTAGAAAAATTACCAAAAGCTGATTCAGATAATATAAAAATTATGAGGATAGGACAACCAGGAATAGTACAAGGGATTGTTTATAAAGTGGGTAAAAAACTAGGTAATTGGCCTGTAAGTCCAAAATCAACAATTGTTGATGTTTTAGAAAGTATGCATGCACTAACACTAATTGGAGTTAGTTATTCGCCAAAAATTATTAGAAAAAAAGCACAAGAACTTGCAGATACAGGTGAATATCGATTAGAAAATCCTTTTGATGTTCTAAAAAATGATGATAGTTTAGTTGTTATTGAATTAATTAAATCAGTAGGACTCTCATATTGTAAGAATCATCAAGGAAATCCAACTCAGGCAAGTATACACTTATATTTAAAACCTCAATATTCAGGAAGATATGGTTTACCTGATTTACAAGCATCAGTTAGTTTAGGATTTGATGAACAAATGCGTCATGGTTTTTATAGAGAGGCTATAAATGTATTGATACTTGCAGGCAAAGAAAACCAATGTGCATCATTTAACTTAGTAGATAAAATATTGCCCGCAGTTGCTGAAGATGAAAGAGTACAAAAACTTCTAGACACAAGATGTTTATGGTTACAGCAAAGGTTTGAAGTAGATAATCCAGCATTAGAAATAGCATATCAATATCAAACTCTTTTAAAAGAAATAGTAAAAGATGTTAAAGCTGAATTGCCTAAATATTCTATTAACTACTAACTTATTATTTAATCATATTTTTTTAGAAAACTTAGATTTAGAGTGGGTAAAAATTTGTGTGAAGTGAAACATAAACATTGAATCTTGATTTAATGAAGGCACCCATCTAAAGAATTGAGGTTTACCGAAGACGTGAGACAGTAAGAAAATTTTGTCTCAACCAAAATTAAGCGCCGAGCCTCTTCATAACCAGCCAGATAATTAATACAATTAAGATAACTAATATTACAAGTAATAGATAGTTTTGGCCTTTCTTGTTCATTTCAATATTATTATGTTTTAATCTTTATATAGATTTCTTTTTAGAAAACAAAAATCAACAGGTTACTTGCAAATTAAAGATAACTTCCGGAAACCTTTCACTTTTTCTTTGTTAGATTTTATAAAAAAGTGTTTATAGTCTTGTTTCATGGCCTTGCCTAAAAAACTAATCTGCTTACTTTTTATTATCTTACTAAGTGGCTGCTCTAAGCTTAACTTAAATAAAGAGGTTACAGAGCCAGAGCTTAAAGAATACAAGGATATTCCAAAAGTGTTTTTCTGCCCAGTAAATGACTGCGAGGGAGAGCTTTTCAAGGTTATCAATAGTGCAAAAGAATCTGTTCACTGCGCTTTTTATGACCTTGACTTGGAAAGGATTATTAATATTCTGGATAAGAAAAGCAAAAACATTGAAGTTAAGCTGGTGGTTGATGATGCTAATTTTGACAATGTAAAGCATCTTAAGTTTGCAATAAAAGATTCATCTTCTGGTTTGATGCACAATAAATTCTGCATAATTGATAATAAAATTATTTTAACAGGCTCTTTTAATCCGACTGAGAATGGCGCATATAAGAATGATAATAACCTGGTTATAATTGAATCATTTTATCTGTCAAAAAATTACGAGGACGAATTTAATGAATTATGGAATTCTGAGTTCAGAAAAGGTGATAATGTGATTTATCCTGAGTTTTACCTAAACAATAAAAAGATTGAAAACTATTTCTGCCCTGAAGATAACTGCGCTTATTATGTTGCAGAGGAAATAAAAAAAGCAAAGAATAATATTTACTTCATGACCTTTAGCTTTACAAACAACAGGATTGCAACTGCAATTATTTTAAAGCATTATCAAGGCCTTGATATAAAAGGGGTTTTTGAGGCAAGGCAAGTCTCAAAATATTCTAAGTTTAATTTGTTGGAATACCAGGGAATTGATGTAAAAAGAGACAACAACAAGGCCAATATGCACCACAAGGTTTTCATAATAGATAACAAAACAGTAATCACTGGATCATTCAACCCAACAGAAGGAGCTGACACAAGAAACGATGAGAACATTATTATAATGCATGATAAGACCATGGCAAATCTCTTTATGCAGGAGTTTGAAAGAGTTTACAACCAGGAGCTTTCTGTGGCAGAATAAGAGGTGAGAATAATGCAAATAGTTACATTTTTAAATAAATCGATAACACTAGCAAAACCTTAAAAGAGTTAACAAGAGAGTAAAGCAGAGACAGAAGAAATTTACAGAGTTGCACCAAACCGGTATAACAGCTGCATATAAACTAAATGCTGACATTTCAAATGGCAAGGGAAAACAGAGATGAAGATGCAACAGTTGAGAGTGATTTAAAGTAAAGGCAAGGGAACTTAAAAAAGCAAAAAAGCTGCTTTAGCAGCAAAATTATAAAACATGTAAGGAGGCAAAAAAAATGAAAAAAAAGCAAAAAAAGGAAGAGATTGAAGAAGAAAAGGAAGAATATGAAGAAGCAGAAGATGAAGAGGAAAAAGAAGATTATTAGTGACAAAGAATAGGTCTTTTGGAGGTTAAAATGGCTAAAAAAGCAAAAGAAAAGAAAAAATAAACATTTAAACTGGCTTAGGGATATCTCTCTAAGCCACATAAATTTTTATATGAATTGATTATTCTCAATTTTGGTGGTAAAATATGACAAAAATGCATACAAGGATAAAAAGAAGAATGGGACTAAGTACGCACTTAAAGCATTACAAGAACTCTCATTCTGTAATAAAGAGCAGCAGACCAAAGACTTTCAAGACAGAAGAGGGTGCTCACACATGGGCTGCAAAACAAAACCTCAAACCTGAACAGTATTCTCTAAAACCAGCCAAGTATAATAAAAAGTTTATAGTAATGGTAAACAAAGGGAAGAATAAAAACTCTGCAGATGAAAAGAGTAACGAACAAGTTTATGGAGTTTCATAGAGATAAATTCACTGATAGCTTTGAAAAGAATACAGAAATACTTGATAAACTAATAATTGCAGAGTCAAAGAAACTAAAGAATATAATCGCTGGCTATATAACAAGGCTTAAGAAAAAATCCTCTGATAATCTGATTCTTTAATTGCAAATAAGGAAAACATTAAATATAATTGCTCTTTTCCTAATTCTTAATAATATTATATAAAAAAGGTGTTAAAATGCATGAGACTAATAATTATTGTGTTAAGGATATTAACCTAGCCAATCAGGGAGATATGAATATTGAGTATGCTGAAAAGCAAATGGAGGCCTTGTTAAAAATAAGGCAAAGGTTTGAAAAAGAAAAACCATTGAAAGGAATAAGAATAGGAATGGCCCTCCATCTGACAAAGGAAACAGCTGCTTTAGTCAAAACCCTTAAAGCAGGAGGTGCTGATGTTGCAATATGCTCATGCAATCCATTAAGCACCCAAGATGATGTTGCAGCTGCATTGGCAAAGCAGGGCTTTATGGTTTATGGCTATAAGGGCGAAACAACAGAGGATTATTACAAATTCATAAAAAAAGTAATTGAGTTCAAGCCAAACATAACAATAGATGATGGATGTGATTTGGTTAGCGAGATACATAAAAACCACAAAGAGCTGATTAAGGATATAATTGGCGGCTGCGAGGAAACAACCACGGGAGTTATAAGATTAAGGGCAATGGAAAAAGACAATGCCTTAAAATATCCAATAATTGCTGTTAATGACAACAAGACAAAGCATTTGGTTGATAATTATTATGGAACAGGTCAGAGCACAATGGATGGTATATTAAGGGCTTCAAACCTGCTGATAGCAGGAAGCACTGTTGTTGTAGCTGGTTATGGAGACTGCGGAAAAGGATTTGCTCTAAGGTCAAAAGGGCTTGGAGCAAAAGTAATTGTAACAGAGGTTAATCCCTTTGAAGCAATGAAAGCTGCATTTGATGGATTTGGTGTAATGCCTATGAAAGAAGCAGCTTTATTGGGCGATTTGTTTGTTACTTTAACCGGCGATATAAATGTCATAACACTAGAACATATGAAGCTTATGAAAGACGGCGCAATAGTTGCAAACTCAGGGCATTTTGATGTTGAGATTGACTTAAAATCATTAAAAAAAGCAGCAAAAAGCAGGAGGATAAGGCCATTCCTTGATGAATACATGCTTGATGGAAAAAGGATTTATGTTGCAGGAGAAGGCCGTTTAGTAAATCTTGCAGCTGCAGAAGGCCATCCATCCACAGTCATGAGCTTATCTTTCTGCGGCCAGTCATTGGCAGTTGAATACTTGATAAAAAATAAGAGAAAGCTTCCTATAAAAGTCATAACCTTACCAAAAGAAATTGATGAAAAAATATCATGGCTACAGCTTGAGGCCATGAACATAAAGATAGACAAACTCACTGAAGAGCAGAAGAAATATCTTGAGTCATGGGAAGAGGGGACTTAAATCCGAGTTTTTAAAATAATTTCCTTTATGTAAGTATGCTACTTTCCCTTGTTTTATAATATAACAATCACCATCAAATTTCATAAAAGAAACTTCTGGGTGGTATATAGAAAAATAAAGCATTGCTTTTGACTTGGTTCCAATCTCAGGCGGATTACCCGATGGATAACCTGTTTTTTCAATAAGTTTAATATCATCCTTAACACCAAACGCCGGATATAAATCATCAAAATCAACTGGAATAATGAGCCCATTATGGATTATACTATGCGATTTTCTGTCTAAAACAAAAATACCTTCGTGAGTTATTGCTTCATCAAGCGTATTTTTAACAATTTTAGGATTACCATAAATATTTGTAGGAGTACCTATCTTCCCATATATATCTACTCCAGGATTTCTTATACTGAGTTTATCTTTTTCTCCTTCCTTCTTTGAAGTGTAATCTTCAAATAATGCTCTTTCGACAAACAAAAAGACAAATGAGTGTGGATGTGGTATATTTTTTCCATCTTTTTTATAGTTTAATATTCCGCCTATTCTATTAAACGTCATAAACTCGTCAGGTTCTATTACACTTTTCACATAGGAATCTATTGTTTTTCCTGTTTCTATTCTATTTCCTGTTCCTGTTTTACTTAAAGTAAGAATTTTTGTCATATTTTTTAGTATACTAATTCCCATATTTAAAATGTATTTTAACAAGTTTTTTAAAAAGTTCCAAATAATAACCTTTATATACTACAATTTAAAATAGATGTTATATGATTAAAAAAATTGACAAAAGATTACTGTATTTTTATGGCGAGAACTGCAGGCTTTCGCTTTCAGAAATGGCAAAAAAGATTCACAAGAGCCCGCAGCTCGTTAAATACACAATAAGCAGGCTTGAAAAAAGCAAAATAATTCTTTTTTATTACACTGTTATTGATTATTCATGTTTTGATATGCTACTATTTAAAGTTTATTTCAAGGGAGGGTGTTCTAAAAGCTCTGAACTGAATTTATTGGTAAAGAAGCTAATGGAAAACCCTTATGTGACCTCAATCTATGAAATGGGTGGCCAGTATGATCTTCTTGTTGAATTCATGACCAAAAATCCCTCAAAATTTAATAAAGAGCTGAAGATGTTGATAAGAGAGCATGAGGAACTAAATAATTATGACATAATTATCAATATCGTTTCTCATATTTATCCTCGGGACTATCTTATGCCTAAGAATAAGAAGGCTAATGAGATTACCATTCCCTCAGAAATAATAGTTGGGGGGGACAGGGATAAAATTGTTTTAAATGATAAGGAAAAAAGAATACTACTGGCTTTTGTTGAAAATCCAAAAATAAGGCTAACTTCAATTGCCTCAAAACTAGATATTAATATAAAGACTGTTATATCAGTAATAAAATTACTGAAGAGCAAGAAAATAATAAGGGCGTACAAATCTGCATTAAATCTAGAAAAATGTAATCTAACCAATAATAAGATTACCCTAAATCTTCATAATATTGAACCGGAAAAAGAAAACAAGATGTTAGATTTCTGTTCAAACAACCCAAATATTGTAAAGCTTAGCAAGACAATCGGTGCATGGGATGTTGAAATAGATGTTGAAACAAGCTCATCAACAGACTTTAGGGAGATTTACCTGAAAATAAGGGAAGAATTTAAGGATGTTATAAGGTCATTCAACAGCTATAGAATGTATAAAGTATTTAAGCATAATTACCTTGTAGATGATTCTTTATGAGAACCTAATCCTTTTTTATAATATGATACTTCTTGAGGATATCTGAATATATTTCAAAATCTTTTGAATTTCTGAACTGATACTTAACATTCTGGGGCAGTTTTTTGAACAATTCATTTACTATATTCAAAACCTTTACAACATCCTCATCCATTTCACTGCCGTAAGTTTTGATTTCCGGCTCTTTTTCAGGCTCTTCAGGCTTTTCTTTTTTTCTAAAGCAGAAGATTTTCTTAAAAAGTTTGCTGATAAAGCTCTCTTTCATCTCTTTTACAACCGGCTCCTCATATTCTGTCTCAGTTTTGGGCTCTTCTTCTGGCTCTTCAAAAACAATTTTTTCCTCTTCAAAAGTTTTTTTAGGTTTTGCTGAAAACAATTTCAAAAACTTACCAAAAAAACTATCCAAAAAGCCCTTTTTTTCTTCTATAACATCACTTTCCAGTCTTTCATCACTGATATCTATATATTCTTCTGTTGTGCCTTGATCTATCTGGATTTTTTTCTTGGGCTTTGACTTAAATAATCTCTTAATTTTCTCAGAAAAAAGCATTGAACTTTTTCTTCTTATGCCACCCATATACTCATCCAGCATTTTATTGAACTCCTCATTTGCCATTTTTTGCCCCCTATTTATAAAAAACCATTAATTTAAAAACAAAAATTCATAAAACTATATAAAATTATCTGTCTTTTTATATTCTTTTAAAATAAAAATGTAATTAACTGCTATTCATAACCTATTGTTGAATAGTTACATAAATTTAAATATGCGTATATAAACAATTGTTTCATGAGAAACAAAAATGCCCAGGTAAGTGTGGAGTATGTGATCATAGTTGGCTTTATTCTTTTTATCACAATCCCTTTAATATTAATTTTTTATGAACATACAAGCAGCACAAATGACCAGGTAATAACAAGCCAGGTAGACATGATTGCAAAGAAGGTGGTTGATAGTGCAGAATCAGTTTATTACCTTGGGGAGCCGTCAAAAACAAGGATAAAAGTCTATATGCCAACCAATATAGAGAATGTTACAATAGACAACTATGAAGTAGTTTTCAAGGTAAAGACAAAGAGCGGCGTTACAGACATAAGTCAGCCAAGTTCTGTTAACATAAGCGGCTTCATATCAGTAACCAAGGGAATCCATTACATAAGCATAGAATCAAAAGGGGATTATGTATGGGTAAGCACATAAAAGCACAAATAGCAATGGAATTTATACTTCTTGTAAGTGTTGCATTTATGATACTTATAATTTTTTTAACATCAGTAAGAAACCAGGCAATTGACTTAAATGAGAGAAAAGATTTTGTCCTTGTAAAGGATCTTGCCTACAAAGTGCAGTATGAAATCAATATAGCCACCCAGGTAAAGTCTGGCTATAACCGAACATTTTTCATACCAGAAAAACTTGATAATAAAGATTATGCAATCAAGATAGAGCAAAATGAACTTACCATCAAATTAGAAAACTTGGAGTTTGTTTTAAACATTCCAGAAATTAATGGTAGTATAAAGAAGGGAAATAATACAATAAAAAATTTAGGGGGTGTTATTTATCTTAACTAAGGCCCAGGTGTTCTGCTTTGATATGATAATAGCAGTTATTATCTTCAGTGCATCAATTTTAGTTTATTATAAAAATATAACTAACCTGTCTGACCAGGATGAGGAATTACTGGATGATATTCTTATTGATGTCAAATCAATTTCAAACTCATTAATGAGCCAGGGTTATCCTTATAACTGGATTGAAGATAATGTGGTGAGAATTGGCATAACCAGCGATAATAGAATTAATGAAACAAAGCTGGAGCAGTTTTCAAGGATTCCTTATAATGATAGCAGAAAGCTTTTTGGAACAGCATATGATTATTATGTTTATTTTAGAGATAGAAATAATGATATTATACCCTTCAATGAAACTCTTGAAGGAATAGGCAAGCCAGGTGTTAATTCCACAAACATACAAACTGTTGAGAACCCTAAAAAACTTGTTAAAGTAACAAGGCTAATCATTAGGGAATCTGATATTAAAAAAATGGTGATATATTTATGGTACTGAAAAAAGGATTCTTTTTCACAATTGATTCCCTTATTGGTGCAAGCATAATAATTACAGGGCTTTTATTAGTTAATTCATTTTATATAGTTGAGTCATCATACACTAGTCTTGATTATGCATCCCATGATTTGATTAATTCATTATCTACCTTGAGAGTTGGAGAGATTAACAATGCTTACATTGAGGAGCTTATATCAACTGGAGAAATAACAAATCCTGAAAATACTATTTTAGAGCAGATTGGGGAGTTTTGGGTTTTAAATAAAATCGATTTATGTCAAGAACTTGTAGAAAATATAACCTTTAGTTTACTTCCTTCAGGTATGGGATTTAGCATTGCCATTGGAGATGACGAAGTTTTCAGAAAAGAAGCCCCTGCAAACCAAAACTTGGTTTCAGCAAGAAAGATGATTTCAGGATATGAAAAAGGCAGGCCTGTAAAGGGCTCAACTGCAAGGGCATATCTGAAAAGCATAAGGGAGAAAAAAACAGCCTCATTTGCATATTTCGGCGGTTTTGTGGGTCAGGGAAATATCTCAAGAGAGCTTGAATATATCCCAAGTGATGCAACAATTGATAATGCCTTTATAGAGTTTGATGCAGGCACGGATTTTAATTTTTATATAAATGGCGTTTTATGCGGCTCATTCAGTCCTGTAAAAGTGGATATGAGTTCAACAAGGTGGAACATATCTTCCTGTAATTTTTTAACTGGAACAAAAAACAATCTGTCAATCATCTTTACAGGCTTGCTCAATGAATCCTTTATTGCAGGGGGTTATGTAAAAGTAGGGTATCGCACTAGTGAGCTGATAGGCACCAGCACTCCTGGAATAGGATATTATTATTTTCCGGGCATAGGGGGATTAATAAATCTATATTCTTCATTTGACATTCCCGGAACTCTGCATTCAATTGACTTTTATCTCCATTTTTATAATAATAAAACAACTTTCTTAATTATTGGTAATGATACAATTTTTACAAGTATAGGATCATCTGATGATCAGACAGTTAACATTACTAGTTATGTATTACCCCTGCAACCAGGAACAATTCCTATTAGACTTGGTTCTGGTAATATTAGCGAAGTTCGCAATATTACCTCTGGAGAGCCTTCTGACTCTGTTCTTGTTACTGATGTTTCAGGAAGCATGAACGATGAAGCAATATTTGACCCCTTAGCAGATTGCTGTGAATATGATTGCTGTAATTATTGGGGATGTTCTCAAACAATGACATGCCCTTATGAAGGAACTTGTAATGATGCAGAATGCGGAGACTGCCCTTGGTATAGTCCAGAACAGAACCATAGAATAGTTACTGGCTGTTATAAAACAAAGATGCAACTTGCAAAAGAGGCAGATTTACTATTTGTTGACATTGTATTAAATCTGACTGGAAATAGAGTTGGCTTAGTAAGTTATGAATCAAATGTAAGGGATGTTGAACCTATCACAGATATTAAGATAAATCTTCAAGATGAAATAAATGATTATTATGCTAATGGCGGAACATGCATATGCTGCGGAATAAACAGAGCAAAAAACATGCTTTCATCAAGCAGCAACAAAAAATTTATGGTTGTTATGAGTGATGGTGCAGCAACAATGTACTGCAGTAACTTTAATGATTACACAGGCTCTGGCACTGGTGGGACAAGTGACCCTATTGATAAACAATGGGCAATAAATGCTGGCCAAAACGCCTGTAACCAAAACATAACTGTTTTTGCAGTTGGTTTTGGAGAAGATGCAGACCATGAGACACTTAAACAGGTAGCTTGTAATGAATCTCTTTATTACAATGCATCAAATGTAGAAAATTTAACAAACATTTATAAAGAAATAGGAGAACAGATACTTATCATTGCAAATTACTCCTCTCAGACAATCTCAGTAACAGGGGGTTATGGGGAGTTGGTGGAATCAATACTTTATCCTGACTCTTATATAATGTTTAACTTTACTCCTGTTGTAGAGCCACCATCTTTTGGAGAGATTGAGGTAGCCATTGAAACAGAAAAGTTTGACAGTTGTGTAACCACAGTAACTATACCTGAAAAAATTAGGGTAACTGATGCAAAGGCATTGTCTTATTCAGGATCACATTGGACAAGCTTTTTAGCTGTAAATGGCAATACTATCTTTAATATAAATAAATATGGATCAGATTATAGAAGCATAGGGGACCCTTTTGTATTGCAGATACCTCCAAACATCCTAACTAATGGAAGCAATCAGATTGGATTGCAAACAGCAGATAGCCCTGAAAACTTAACAGGATGTTCTAAAAACAATAGTATGATTTATACAGCTGCAATTAAATCATCTGTTGCATACAGTGATGTACTGCCTGAAGCAGAGGGTTGCATATGGACAATAGAAACAGAGGATTCAAATTTAATAACTGCATCTATTCCCTCTGATTATTCTGGAACAAATCTTTGTAGTTACACTAGTTCAGATATTAATTTTAATGGGCAGGATAGCATCAACCTTGCCATCTACGAATTACTCTCAAACCTTGATTTTGATAACAATGGAAAAATCAATATAAACATTGATGAGGAAGATTTAGAGATAGAGACATTACAGATATCTCAGGTGCCTTATCTTTGGGGACCTTTAATAGTTGAGGTAAGAACATGGCATTAAACAGAAAAAGCATGTTTTTTAGTATAACTGCAATTGCACTTATATCTTTAGTAGTGTTTTCATTCACAATCTATACCAGCTAG
>Ga0210017_1000649_pt1 | contig 29817 bp, 32 predicted proteins | sample CryGeyCG2014_020_FD_183966 | JGI IMG/M metagenome (GOLD analysis project Ga0210017, IMG submission 183966) | Groundwater microbial communities from aquifer - Crystal Geyser CG08_land_8/20/14_0.20 (SPAdes) (version 2) | ecosystem: Environmental > Aquatic > Deep subsurface > Groundwater | place... | reverse complement strand
CTTATTTGCTGACAGACAAAATTATCTACAAGCCCCATAGAACGTCACAAGCTTAGCGTTGCCCAACAGGTCGGGGAAGACCTCCCACAAACCAAGACTAAGGACGACTCCAACAACACCAGCCAACCCCCACTCCCGCTGCTCTCTAACATTAGCATCTTTTTCACTTGGATCGCCACAGATAGCGTAGAAGTCTTTGCCTCTTAAGCATGTGTCAGTCAAATGAAGATCTTACGATTCTAGGACTTGCTTTCATAAGGCATCTCCCGTATCGTGTGTGCTCTCTTAGAAATTCTCTTTCCACCAGATAGGCTACTAAGAATACCGACGTGAGTAAGAGTAGCGTCAGCGATGGCGTTTCCAATTGTGTTTATAGCAGCGAATCGATCGATCGAACAGAAACAGAGCCCAATTTTGAGCTTAAAAGCACAACACATGGCACTATTGAAATGTGTGAATAAAAAAGGATTCTTTTTTTAATCATGCAGAGGGCTCAGGATTAACATTACAACTGGAAGAATCCCAGGAGCCATAGGTGTTATGACACCCACCTTCAATTTCCTTTCATGCCACGTGGCATAACCTCAGAATCCCAACAGGGCCCTAGGATAGTCTCGGTATGAAAAGGGCGTCTGGGATGCTCGTAGTAAACGAGAGAACATAGAAAAAAGGGGAATGTGCGGGAGATTTCTCCACCCTGTCTACATTTAGCCATTTTCCGAATGATCAGTAATTAGTAGCCATTCATAGTTGGGATTCAGAATCCATAAGCGCAAGGGGGAAGATAATATGGAAGCATGAACATAAAGAAAGCGATAAAACGCTTCATCAAAGCCCTCTCAAGCGCTCTTGGCAAGACGCTACAAGAAGCTATTGAACAGACTTCAATCGGGCCCTCTGATAAAGGAATCTCGTAAAAAGTATGTCAAAAATGGGATGAGGCTTGGTTTCAAGCCTTTATGATTCTATTTTGTGCCGAATGTTTTCTTGACCCATGCTCTTGTCTTTTCCATGTCTTCTCTGAAACGCTTCAGCTCTTGTGGCGTCCTCTTCGGAGCCACAGGTTCTTCTGCAGGAGTCGCGTAGACATCAAGCAGGTCGCCCTTCGGGTCTTTGACGATGCTTATGTTCACTCTCAAGCCGATGTTCACTTTTTCAGGGTCGACGTCTCTCATGGTCATTGGCAGGCAAGTGTTTGTTCCGTCTATTCTGATCATTGCGCCGACGAGCGGTTGCAGATGCGCCATTGAAGGCCACGCTATGGCCATAATCGTGTACGAGTGAACTTCGCCCTTCTTTGGAAGCTCAATCCACTTCGTTTCGGCCAGTCTGCATTTCGGGTTGAAACAGTGTGCGCGTGGTGGGCAATAGACAAGTCCGCATTTTGGACACTTTGTGCCGTACAGCTTTCCTTCCAACAAGCCTATGAAGAACTGTGAGACCTTACCGTAGCTGTGATGGAACATGCTGCCGTGCGGACGGTGAACGACCAAGAACTTCTGGGGCTTCAAATCATTAAGCGTCGGTCCATCGTTCATCTCAACTATCTTCCAGCCTTCAGGTCTCCAGCCGCCTTTGCGTTCCCATTCTTGCCACCATTTCTCGTCGTACGGTGATTGCTTCATTATTTTTTCAGGTCCAGGCTGCTTCATTATCTTTACACCTCCAAGACTACGGCGCCAGCTTGACACCCTGTGCCGCCATGCCCGTGTATGAAAGCCTTCTTTGGCTTGCTCAGCTGTCTGCCGGGTGCACCCCATTTCTTGCCGATTTGGTTACTTAATTGCCAGTAGCTGTCAACGACTTGAGCGATTGAAGTTGAGCCCACTGCATGTCCCTGCGCGGTCAGAGCTCCGCTGAGTTGGCATGGAAGTTCTCCGTGCGGCTGAATGACTCCGTCTCGCACCATTTTCTTTCCTTCTCCTCTCTTGCAAAAGTCAAAGTCTTCAAGCCCAGCCAAGACAACGCCCGCATACGGGTCAAAGATTTCGACGAAGCTTATCTCCTTTCTCGGGTTTTTGATTCCAGCATCCTTGTAGGCCATTCTCGCAGACACTCGGAGCGAGCCGAAGTTTAGCAGGTCAGGGTAAGGCGACATTGGTTTCGGAATGTTCTTCGGCCAGATTTTCTCGTCTTCTGGGTACAGGCCTTTCCATGCCGGATTGTCAGGACGGTCTCCAGCTCTCATCGTGTCAGTGCCGAAGCCGACGCCGCTTATCCAGACAGGGTTGTCAGTCAGCTTCTTAGTCATCTCTTCGTTTGCCAAGAGCAACGCTGATGCGCCTTCGCTGGTCATGGCGCATTCATAAAGCCTGTAAGGCCACGATATCAAGCGCGACTTGTAAACATCCTCAACAGTGATTTTGCTGAAGCCGTGCTGAGCTGGCCATTGTGCATACGGGTTGTCTAGCGAGTTGTTGTGGTTTGACACTGCAACCTCAGCCAAGTCTTCTTCAGTGTCTCCGTAAACATGCATCCGTCGAGCTTCCATAGTGGCGTAGAAGGCGTTGTAAGTAAAGCCTGAAACGAAGTCCCAATCCGTGTCGCCTGCAATGGCTATGGCTTCATTTACCTTTTGAATCGGCAACTCGTTCATCTTTTCCCAACCGACCACGAGAACTACCGGAAACATGCCTGACCGAATCCACAGAGCCGCGTTGACCACAGCGTCGATTGGCGTGGCGCCGCCTGATTCAACACGGTACGCGGGTACACCGCTTAAGCCCAAGTAGTCATGGATTATCCAGTGCATGCACTGCTGCTGTTCGAGGATATCGCTAAAGTACGAGTAGCAGCAAGCATAGCCTTTCCTTATGAAATCTCCAAGCTCAAGGTCTGGCACGTCATCAAGTAGCATCTTCACGGCTTCTGCGCACATCTCTTCCGCCAACGTATGTCTCGGGTTGTCAAATCTTGAAATGCTTCCAGCGACTATTCCGACTTTCTTCACTCATTCCACCTCAATTTGGAAAGATGTAGTTAGTCAGTTTCATCGACTATAAGATTTTCGGAGAGCCCACGTGGCAAGTAACGTAGAACATTCTATCTCATTTGAACTGTCAAGCTGAGGTCAAGTCATGTCGAAGAATCTTTTTATAACCTCCTCGATCCATCTTACTGACATGCAAATACTGCAATTATCAACTGCCCTGCCAAAAGACGGCTATACAACCGCGGAACTGATTGAATCTTTTCCATGTGCACCTCCAGAAGGCGTCAAACAGAACATAGTCAACCTTGGAGTGTCAAAGCGCTACCTTGTAGACCAGTCAGATCGAGACTCAAAGACGGAGACCGTTATGAGTGAGGATGGACTTGTTGACCTCTGCACGGAAGCCTGCGAAAAAGCCCTTCAGAAAGCCCATATGTCGATCAAAGATGTAGGCTATTTCGTTGCAGCGTATGACGTTAATCCCTTCCTCAGCCCAGGCCTCAGCCAGCTTCTGGTTCCGAAACTCGGTTTAGACCCTTATGTGAAGCACGTTAATGCTCAAGGAACAGCCAGCACCGCATTCATGAAGACTCTGGAACTCGCCAAAGATCATCTTGCCGGACACCCCGAAGACAACGTTTTGCTGTGCATCTCTGGGGTTAGCTCATACTGGTTCCAGAATCAGGTGCGAGGCTTGAAGGACGTCATGGAAATCAGCCAGATCGGTTCGATAAGCGACAGGGCAAAACGCGAGCTGGAGTTGAGAAAGTGGGTGGCAACCATGCAGTTCTTCCTCTTCGGAGACGGAGCAGCCGCCGCAATCGTGACTGGAGAAGACCGGAGCCTAACAGTCAAGGAAACGGCTGAAGTCACAAACGTCGGAAAGAAAGACTATCTGGCTGGGTATTCTCGGCTGTCAACCTTGAACGAGCCATTCAGGTTTGGCTTCCACTCCCATTTGGACAAGGAAATCCCGAAACTCGGAGTGTCTTACACGGATTTGGCGCTGAAGAAGCTGCTTGGAAGGAACGCTGAAAACATAATGAAGACAGCGAGGAAGTGGGCAGTCCACACAGGCAGCGAAAAGATACTCAATGCGTTGGCTGAGCACCACGAAATTGAGGGCGAAAAGCTCAAAGAATCACATGAAGTACTACGAGAATGTGGCAACCTTGCAGGCGCAAGCTTACCGTTCATACTTGAAAGAATAACGTCCCGGAGCAGGTTCTCAGACGGTGATGTGGTCTTGATGGTTGGCTACGGATGGGGATTCTCCGCAGCCGCCAGCCTGTTGGAATATAGGAAGTAGCGTTCTCAAGGTTGGAACTGGCTTATTCCCACTGCTTCTTAATCCACTCTTCCACGCCGATCTTTTTCATCTCTTGAAGTCTTTCCTTCTTTGCTTTGTTGAAGACAAACGGTTTAGACCGATAAGAAAATATCTCTCTAGTCTTGATACCGATATGTAAGTCTCAAAGTTCATGGCTTGAACAATGAGGGTTTGACATGACAATGTTTGATGAGAAGGAAATCAAAGAGGTGAAACGTGAGCGAGCGCGCTGGGAACAGACGACGTTGCCGAACTGGCTGAAGCAGTCCCGAGAAAGGAAAAGCGAATTCCACAACCATTCTGGCATGCAGATAAAACGAGTCTATACGCCCGAAGACATGGAGAATATGGACTACATACGAGACTTGGGCTTCCCAGGCGAGTATCCGTTCACGCGCGGCGTCCACGCGACCATGTACCGAGGCCGCTTATGGACAATGCGAATGTTCTCAGGATTCGGCACAGCGGCTGACACTAACCGACGTTTCAAGTACTTGCTGAAAGAAGGCGAAACCGGCCTGAGCATAGCCTTCGACTATCCGACAATCATGGGCTACGACTCGGACCATCCAATGGCTCAGGGAGAAGTGGGCATATGCGGAGTTGCTATTGCGTCGCTCAAAGACATGGAAACCTTGCTTGACGGGATACCGCTTGACAAGGTCACGACCTCCATGACCATAAACGGGCCTGCGCCGATGCTGTTGGCCATGTACGTTGCCGTGGGCGACAAGCAAGGCGTGCCCAGAGAGAAGCTCGGTGGAACCACGCAAAACGACAATCTGAAAGAGTTTTTTGCTCAGAAGCTGTGCATGTTTCCGCCGAAGCCTTCGGTAAAGCTGACCACGGACATCATCGAATACTGCACTAGGCACCTGCCAAGATGGAACCCAGTGAGCATAAGTGGATATCACATTAGAGAAGCAGGAGCAACCGCCTTGCAGGAGCTAGCCTTTACGATATACGACGGAATAAGCTATGTGGAGTCAACTCTTGAGAGGGGATTGAAAGTGGACGACTTTGCTTATCGCTTGTCATTCTTCTTCGCCTCTCACAATGACTTCATAGAGGAAATAGCCAAGTTCAGAGCCGCTCGCAGACTCTGGGCGAAGCTGATGAAGGAACGTTTCAAGGCGAAAAGTCCGAGGTCTATGTGGATGCGCATGCACGTTCAAACCTCGGGCTGCACGCTGACGCCCCAGCAACCATTGAACAACATCGTGCGCACGACGATGCAAGCTCTGTCAGCCGTCTTAGGCGGAACCCAGTCTTTGCACACGAACTCGTTCGACGAAGCCCTGTGCTTGCCAACTGAAGGGGCTGTGAGGGTGGCTCTCAGAACGCAGCAGATAGTAGCCCATGAAAGCGGTGTGACAAGCACGGTGGACCCGTTGGCAGGCTCCTACTACGTTGAAGCCTTGACAAACGAGATGGAAGAAAAGGCTTGGGAATACATCCATAAGATAGACGACATGGGCGGAGCCATACCCGCTATAGAGAAGGGATTCTTCCAAAAAGAAATTGCAGACAGCGCCTACAAGTACCAACGAGAAATAGACGAGAAGAAAAGAGTCGTAGTCGGCGTGAACGACTACACAATCGAAGGGGACAAGTGCCCAATAGAGATTCTGAGAATAGAACCGAAGGTCGAGACAGCCCAAGTTGCGAGCCTGCAAAAACTAAAAAGAGAGCGTGACAACAGAAAGGTGAAGGAAGTTCTCGACAAACTTCACGATTCAGCTGAGAAGGATGAGAACCTCATGCCGACCATAATCGAGGCCGTTAAAGCGTATGCGTCTCTAGGCGAAATCACAGAGGTGCTGCGAACGGTTTACGGCGAATATAAGGAATTGATAGTAATCTAGAAAGAGGGAAAAATGAATGCAGACTGAAAGAAAAATCCGAGTTTTAATAGCCAAGCCAGGTCTTGACAGCCACGACCGAGGAGCCAAAGTGGTTGCTAGAGCTCTGAGAGACGCGGGAATGGAAGTCATCTACACAGGCCTAAGACAGACGCCTGAACTAATAGCGGAAACAGCTCTCCAAGAAGATGTGGACGTGATAGGCTTGAGCATTCTCTCAGGAGCACACAAGACGCTCTTCCCAAGGATAATGAATCTTCTGAAGAAGAAAGGCTTGACAGACGTAACAGTCTTCGCAGGAGGCATAATCCCAGAAGAAGACGTGGCAGAAATGAAGAAGCTTGGGATAAAAGAAGTCTTCGGGCCTGGAACAACGACAGAACTGATAATAAAATACGTTTGCGAAAACGTGCCGAAAAGAACCTGAACCAATTGATGTGCAAAGGAATTGACGAAAGTCGAAGAGCTAACGCAAGGCGTACTTTCTGGAGACGTCCGAAGCATAGCGAGGGCCATAACAATCATTGAGAACAACGCGCCTGAAGCCAAAAAACTCGTCTCTTCAATCTATCCTCACACAGGAAAGGCTCACATAATTGGGTTCACAGGAGCAGGAGGCGCTGGAAAAAGCACACTCATCGAGAAAATCGTGCGAGAATACAGAAGAAACGGCAAGACCGTCGGCGTCGTGGCAGTCGATCCAACAAGTCCTTTCACTGGCGGCGCGTTCCTAGGCGACAGAATCCGCATGCAAGAACTGAGCACGGACCCCGGCGTTTTCATACGCAGCATGGCAAGCCGCAACTATCCAGGAGGCATAGCCAGAGCAACCAAAGATGCCGTGAAAGTTTTGGACGCTGCAGGGAAAGACATAGTCATCGTTGAAACGGTGGGCGCGGGCCAGTCCGAGGTGGAGATAATCAAAGTGGCCCAAACGGTAGTTGTCATCCACGCTCCAGGCTTGGGAGACGAGATACAGGCGATAAAGGCAGGGATAATGGAGATAGCCGACATTTTCGTGGTGAATAAGGCTGACCGCGAAAACGCAAGCAAGACCGCGATGGACATCCAAGCCATACTTCAATTGAACAACAAAGAAACCGCGTGGAAACCGCCTGTTCTGAAAACCGCCGCACTCACGGGGGAAGGCGTGCCACAGCTCATCGAAAAAATAGAAGAGCACAGACTGCTCCTGGAGAAAGGGCTGAAACACAAGAGAAGCCGAGAAAAAGCTGAAGCTGAACTCATTGAAGCCATAAAGGAAAAAGTGGTCAGCTCGGTTTTAGAGGATTTGAGAAAGGAAGGGAAGTTTGAACAACTCGTTGGGAAAATCGTGGAAAGAGAGATTGACCCTGCCACTGCAGCTGAGAAACTTCTCAAGAAGGCACTGAAAGATGCCGAAGCTTGAAAGGGGACTTGTTCAGGTCTACACTGGGAACGGGAAAGGCAAGACCTCTGCAGCATTTGGACTAGCCTTAAGAGCTGTAGGCAGAGGAATGAGAGTCTTCATGATCCAGTTCATCAAGGGGGGTTTTGACTACGGCGAACTCTACGTGGTAGACAAGCTGCCGAACCTGACGCTGAAAGCTTTCGGCAGAGGAAAATTCGTAGTGGAAAAACCGGCGGGAAAAGAGGATGTTGCGCTTGCGAATGAAGCTCTGGCATTGGCGGAGGAAACAGTCAAAGGAGGAAGATACGACGTCGTCATTTTAGACGAGGTTAATGTAGCTCTGAGCTTGAAGTTGATCAGCCTCAAAAAGGTTTTGCAGCTGATAAAGGAGAAGCCGAAGCATGTTGAGTTTGTTTTGACTGGGCGGGATGCGCCGGCGGAGATAGTTGAGGCAGCTGACCTCGTCACCGAGATGAGAGAGGTCAAGCACCCTTACAAGAAGGGTTTTCCAGCTAGAAAGGGAATAGAATATTGAGCAAAGTCGCCTTTGAGAACTCGCGGCATCGGTGCAGACAAGGTTCACTCAACATGATTTTCGGACTGCCTTCTGGTCTTCTTGGTGCCTCTAGGGTGTTTGGTCAAGAAGCTCTCAAGAGTTCTTCTGATCTCGTCGAGAGGCAGATGCGGACCATGGAACTCGGGTTTGAACGGGTGGATTTCGCTTTCCAATAGCTCCTGTAGACGAGCGTAGTTATCGTTGAATTCCTTCATGTTGTTGTCTTTGAATTTGAATATTGGGATGTCGCTTCTCGGTGTCTCCCACCGTTTGTCATAGGCAGAAACGCAACTGGCGTCCCCGAACTTTTCGATGCTCCTCTTGGCTAGGATTTCTTTTTCGACATTGAACACTACGAGCAACCTGTTTACAGGCTTGGCTTTTGTTGTCAGCAGGAAGTCGCGTGTCACGTTGTCAGGCGCTGTTGAGTCTATTACTACGCCGTAATCTCTTTTCAACAGGGCGTCTCGCATTTCACATATTATGGAATACACTAGGAACTCGTCGCGGCACGGAAAAACCTCGCAGAAAAGCATTTCTCTCAATTCGTCAACGCCCACTCTTGCGAAAAACGGGTTTTCGGCAATGAGTCGTTTGGCAAGCGTGGTTTTTCCTGATCGAGGATAGCCGCTTAAAGCGATGTTCCACAATCCGCTGGCGGAACCGGCCATATTCATCTTCCTTGTACGGAACAGTCTTTAGCTGAACCGTTCGACCTTCGAGCCTTACGATGTTAGGGGGTAGACTTCCTTCGTCACGTATTCAAGATACTTCTCCTTTTCTGCCATGTTGAATATCGTCACTGATGCGTCTCTGGTTATGCCCACCACGTAGCCGTACCCCTTGGACCTTGCAACCACATACCACAGGTCTCCGTGCTTTCCGTAGTCCTCGAAAAGCGACGTGTTTATCAGGTCAGGCCCGTAGAGAGAAAGCTTGTTCACGTTCGGTATGTCAACATTGTCAAAGAAGGCTATCTTCGTGTCCTCACGATTCTTGAGATGAAACTCCTTGAGCGTCTCAGGAGAGATTCTGGCTTCTACTATGATGCCCATTTTCTCAAAAAGCACTTCGCTCAGCTTGTTTGCTATGAAGTTGGCTAAACGTTTCTTCTCAACAATGGTCAGAAGCGTGGTTTCTCCGTGCTGAGCGAAACTGAAGACCGCTTCAACCGTTCGAGGCGTTGGAATGACCTTGCCTCGGTGAAAAACCTGAGTCACATAATCATGCGAGTAGACACCTTTAACCATGCTTCCCCTTGACAGAAGCCCCACGACTTCCGTTACAAGCGTGAACTTGTAGTCGCCCTCTTCATAATCCTCCTCAGCACGGTATCCTTCAAGTTTCGAGGCAATGTCAGGAGTGGAAAGCGGCTCTGAAAGTTTGAAGATTTTACCTGCAACAACCATGCATTTGACCACCCTATCCGTTAGTCAGTTTCACCTTTCATATGAGACTTCGGCTTAAATGCTTAACTCTGTCAATCTACATGTAAAACTTCAACATCGCTATCATCAGCTTTGAAAGAAACTTTGCCTAATTGCTTTAATAAGAGACTTTTCACCACTATCTACTACCACCTTAGAGGCAAATCCACCAATGCTAATTCAGGAAGTCATCCTCGAGAATTTCATGTCGTACGAGTATGCCAGGGTACCTTTTAAATCAGGCGTAAACGTCATCTGCGGACCCAACGGCTCGGGAAAATCATCACTCTTGCTGGCCACCTCAGTAGCCCTAGGGCAAACCTACACTGAACGCTCCAAGAAGCTGAGCGACCTGATACGCTGGGGCAAAGACCAAGCCAGAGTCACGTTGATCTTGGATAACACGAAAAGAGGCAAGAACCGGCCAGTTCAGAAATACAACAAGGATCAGATTTTCCTCACAAGAGTCCTGAGAAAGGATGGCAAGTATTGGTTTGAGCTTGAAAACCGAGCCGCAAACAAGAATGATGTTGACAGGCTTTTGTCCAGACTGGGCGTTGACCCAAACAACATTCTAATCATCATGCACCAAAACATGGTAGAACAGTTCACCGTGCTTTCGCCCCAGGAAAAACTGCGCATGGTCGAGGCGGCAGTCGGTCTTGAACCTTACCGCGAGAACGTGGTTCAAGCTGAGAAAAAGCTGACGCACATATTGAGCCAAGAAGACTCAATAGGCAAGCTTTTGGAAACAGCTGAACAGACGCTTAACTATTGGAGAGAGCAGTACGATCGTTACCAGGAGAAGAAGCAGCTGCAGACCAAAAGAAGATTCTGTGAGAGAGAACTGGCTTGGGCGGAAGTTGCCCGAAGAGAAGGCACCGTTAAGGAGTTGGAAGCCGACAGGAAAAAGGAACAGGACGTTCTTGACCAGATTGAAGAGGAAACCAAAACCGAAAAAGGACACTTGCAGACTTACCAGAACGAGCTTGAAAAGTTCAAGAACAGCCGAAAAGAGCTTTTCGAAGAACGGCTAAGTCTCGAACGGGAAAAATCCCGAAACGAGACGATGGCTTCTCTTTGCGACGAAATGTTGAAAGAAACGGCCATGCTTGAAAAAGCCCAACTTAGAGAAGAATCTTCCTCAACGCAGTTCAAGCTTCTGCAGAGTAGGAACCTGAAGGAAACCATACAAAGCTGTAATGAGCAAGCTCCGAAACTGAACGTCGAAATAGACGGGAATCAATCAAAAGCCAAAGCCTTGGAAGAAGAATTTGAAAAAACCGGCAACCAAGTTCTGGACAGCCGCATAGGATTGGCACTACTGCAATATCGCCGAGAAAACGCTTCCGCCAGCATTCAAGCGCTGGAAAAAGAGCTGAAAAATGCGAAAGCGCACTTGAATGAAGCAGCCAACAAGGCAGAGCAGACAGGACCCAGGATTGCGGTCATAAGAGACGTCAGCGAGATTCTGGACGAAATCAGAGTCACAGAAGGCCATCTTGCAGCGCTTTCAGACGTTTCAGAAGACATCGAACGCATGTACGAATCCTACTCAAAACTCTACTTGGAACTGAAAGAAAAGGCGCAGCTCGTCGCCGAGAACAGAGAAAAAGCCTTGGAAGAAGTCAAAACACGAATGCAGGCATGGCGAGAGGTCATCCGAAGCCTCTTAGACCGCGTGAGTCTGGAATACCAGAAGATTCTGACTCAGGCTCAAGCTCTCGGAGAGGTGAGACTCGCCAACGAACACGGCATAGAAGCTGCTGGGCTTGAGATACTCGTAGGGTTCAAAGGAGGCAAACCTGTCCCGCTGGATGCATACACCCAGAGCGGCGGAGAAAGAACAACCACAATCATGAGCTTTCTACTGGCTCTCCAACAGCACGTTCGTTCGCCCTTCCGCGCAGTTGACGAGTATGATGTTCACATGGATCCGAAAAACCGCGAGGTAATCGCGCAGATGCTAATCTCCACAGTGCACGACGCAAACGCCCAGTACATCGTAATCACGCCCAGCCAAATAACGTTTGCAAAGGAAGAAGTGAACATAATCACCGTTCAAAACGTCGAAGGAAAATCGATAATCAGAGAGGTTGCATAATGCAATCGAAAAGAGAACGAGAAAGAATCGGCAGAGAGAAGCTTCAACGCATAATAGAAACGTGTAAGTCCATAAGCGACCGTTCACTTAACCCGTTTCTGGTGGACGTTAAGGAAAACATCAGCATAGCAAGAGAGTACCTTCCCGAATGGGAGATTCCAGAAGACCTATGCTTGGACGCCGAAACCATACATCAAATCGCCTCGGTGATAAAACTTCAAAGCGAATGGGTCAGACATCGTTCAACATCACTCTACACAGACCCGTTCCTGCTTCAAGAGAAGCTTGCGAGGATGCCGAAGGAACAAGTCGTTGAAACGTTTCTGAAATCGTGGCACCCAACGATTGAGCTGGAACAGATTTCGCTTCACAGCTTGGCCGAAGCCGTCCGATACTGGGAAGGCTTGCTGCCGCTGAAAGAAAGATGGAAAGAATTCTCCTCAGCAGAGACTGAAAGAGGCCTAGCAACGCGAGAAGAACTTGTACAGCAAAGGATACTGCGAGAGAAGGCGTTCTCAGAGGAACTGGACACTTTCTGGTTGCAACTCAAAGAAAGAGTCAAGGAGAAAAGCGCAGAAGGAAAAATCTTGTACTGGGATTTCGTGGGCGCCGAAACCTACGAGGAAACCGTGGACAGAGCCTTCATGACAAGCTTTCTGATCACGTATGGCTATGCAACCTTGGAGATTCATCCGCTGGAAGAAGAAATATTCATCAAGCCCCACGAAAAGCCCGAAACCAAGATCGGCAACAAGCAGCTGATCTCCATACCCATAGCCGTCGCGGTTGAAGATTGGGCAAGATGGAAGAGGGGAGAACTGAAATGAGCAAGAGAAAGGCCTACTACGCCAGCAAGATCAAAAGAGCAACCCACATGCTCTTCTACAAGAGACACAGGAAGCCCGGCGTGAAAGGATGGGAACTACGCAAGGCCTTGGGCTCAGACTATCCGAAAGTGCTCAAAATCTTGGACGATTATCTGAAAGGAATGGACCTGCAGGTCAAAACAGTCTTCGAAGAAGAAAAGCAAGTTGAGAAACCAAGTCTGGAGCAATTGGATCGTGCGAGGTTCTGCATAACGTTGAGAGGAGAGCTGACGCCGAAAGAAACCAAAATGATAGGATGGCGAATAGACGACCTTGCAGGACTCGCAATAGCCATCTCACATATTATATCAAAAAGGGGAAAAGCACCGCGGAAGGAAGTTGAAGAACTCCTTCGCGACAAGCTGCCAGGCTGGAAGGTGGGCATAAACATAGACCGCTACATTCGCTACGGATACCTAACCCAAGACGAAAGTGAACAGCTTTATCTGGATTGGAGAACGCGCGCGGAAGTGGATCAGAAAGCGCTAGTTGATCTTCTCCTACGTTCAGAAAACAAGGTACAGTAAAACTATCTTCTTATCTTGTGGTAGATGAAGGCTATTATCACAATTACGAATAAGCCAGCGAGGATTAGGAGAGGACTGCCTAGAAACTGATCTGCAAACGACACATCTCCAGCCTTGAGGGACCCGATTGATGCAAGGAAGAAAATCAAAGGAGACAAGACTAATGCCATTCTGCCAGTCATACCCCAGCACTCTCTGGACTATGTTATGCTCACGTTTTCTATCTGAAAATACCTCTTAGCCAAGAACCGCAAACGCTCAGCGTTTCTGCCGTTCTTTCCTATCGCAACGCCCTTGTCCTTGGGATTGACGGCCACGACCGCAATTGATTTTCCGTCCGGCTTCTCTGTGATGCGAACCTCTTTGACCGCTGCTGGCTTGAGAGCGTTCTTGATGAACTGGGCAGCATTTTCCGAGTACTCGATTATTTCCTGTTTCTTACCAGTCATTCTTTCCAAAGTGTGAATGTTCCTTCCGCCCCTTCCAATCGCCACTCCAACCTGACCTTCAGAGACAACGTAAAGCACGCGTCCCTGCTCCTCATCAACAATGCAGTCTTTCACGTTTGCGCTGGTTATGCTTTCAAACAAAGCTATATACCGCATCTCGTTGCTCGTGAATTTGATTCCGCTTGTCATTCGTTGCCTCCGTCGGATTCCTCTGGCTCAGCGCTCTCCATCAACTTGAGAATCTCAGAGTCGCCAGGCTCTCTTATACTTAACGCTGAAACAGTGAAAAGTTTTCCGCACACAGCAGCCAAATCCAATGACGAACCCTTGTAGACTATCAATGGAACCTTTGAGAGCTTGCAGTAGTACTCGACGTCTTCACGCATGTTTTTGGGACAGTTTGACGCCAAAACTATTAATTTGGCTCTTCCTCCTTGAGCGTTCTGCACAGCTGAGTCTGCCCCGAAAGACACCTTGCCGGTCTTTACAGCCGTCGAAATCGCCTTGTCTACGTCAATCACTTCTTCTCACGCTTCGCCTGTTCAAACGTTGACATGACCAACTCCACTAATCCCGTGCCAATTGGTATGGACTGCCCAACTATTACGTTTTCGGTGACACCCTCCAACGGGTCGCTTTCACCTTTTACAGCCGCCTCAACAATGTTCGGAACAGTTATCTCGAACGCGGCTCTAGCCAAGACACTTGATTTTTTGCCGCTGATGCCATGTCTACCTATCTGCTGAACCTCGCCCGTCGAAGTCATCATATCGGAGACAAGCATAACATGACGGCGGTCAACGTCCAGCCCTTGATCCTCTAAAACCCCTCTGGCCTCGTACTCCAACGCGTTTCGGGCAGCTTCTATGCCCACAGTCTTGGCTATTTCGTGAACGTTGTTCGTGGTTGTTCGGGAAGTGTCTACGCCATGCACCTCTAAGACCTTGGGCAGATTTGACCCATCAGTTCTTATGACCCATTCCCCATGTTCTTCCATGACGAGCACGCGTTTTATGCCAGCCACACCTTTGACGTGGAATGCTGTCACCTTGTCAAGCATTTTCTTCAGCTGCTCGACTTTCTTTGGTTTTATGTGCACACTGTTGCCTCTCGTCTTAATGGTGCAATTCTGGATCTGCAGCTTGTCCTTCAACTCTTGCATTGCAACTTCCCTGTCATCCATCATTGTCTTGTTGAGCTCCACGATTATTTCCTCATGCACTGGGTCTTCGTAAATTGCTTCAGCCAGATTCTCCACCGTTGTGTAGAATATGGTACGTGCAATCTTCACAGCAGCTTCTCTGCTCTTCCTGTGCTCCTCTGTCAAGTAGATGGTCATAATCGGCGTGGACGGAATTCTCCTAGCGTCAACAATCTCTATTAGCCTTGGCAAGCCCAGCGTGACGTTTTGCTCTCTCACACCAGCGTAGTGGAACGTCCTGAGAGTCATCTGTGTGCCTGGCTCACCGATTGACTGAGCTGTAACGATGCCCACGGCTTCGCCCGGCTCCATCAGGGCATGCTTGTAATGCTCAACTGTCGCCTTGATCGCTTTTTCGACACTGGCCGTGCTGAGTTGAGCCTTGGTTAAGCTTTGTTTGAGCTCGTCAACAAGCATGGGTGTGAGTTGATCTTCAACCTCTTTCAGCCACTTCTTGATGTGCTCGGCCGACGCGGCTCTGCCTTTTTCCTTAGCAATCACCATTTGATCCACAAGCCGGCTCACGTTCACGGCTTTTCCATGATCGCTCTTGGCAGGGTCGACGCCGTCCTCGCCGTATTGGAATTGGATTATGTCTCCTGCTGAGTTTCTGACGGTTCCATCGTACTCCAAGCGTATGTGCTCCAACGCGTTGATGAGCCTTCTCTGCATGTAGCCACTCTGCTGTGTTCTAACCGCAGTGTCAACTAGTCCTTCTCTACCTCCCATTGCGTGGAAGAAGAACTCGGTGACGTCCAGTCCACTCTGATAAGATGAATACACGAATCCTCTTGCCTTCGGGCTGGGGTCGCCTGGCTTGAAGTGCGGCAGCGCTCGACCGACATATCCTCGCAGTATTCTCTTGCCTCGCACCGACTGCTGCCCCACGCATGCGCTCATCTGGCCTATGTTCAGGCTTGATCCTCTGGCGCCCGTTCGAGTCATAATGATGCCCGCATTTTCCAGAGTAAAGTCTTCGTCCGCTATCTTTCCAGACTCGTCTCTTGCGTTGGCAAGCTCGTTCATCACATAAATCTCGAAGGACTCCTCCAGAGTCTGGCCTGGAAGCCTGGCCAGCGTGCCCTTGCGGTAGCTTTCGATCAGTTCATCTATCTTTTTCTGAACCCTTTCCATTGTCTTGTCTATTCTGTTTTCAGCCTTTGGCGACAGAACAAGCTGGTCGTAAGAATATGTGAAGCCGCGTTGAGAAATGTAAAGCGTCAACAACCTTGTTATCCTGTTCAGAAACTCGCGGCCTGCCTGCGTTCCATAGTCTTTAATGATTCTGTGAAGGAGGCTTTCAGACTGTTCAGCTCCGATTGAACGCCTGTCTATAACGCCGCTTATGAGTTCCCCGTTCTTGACCACCACGTACGCGTCGTACTTGCAGTCCTCTTCCTCGCACTTGGTGCACCCTTGGCAGACGTTTGCCTTCAAAACGTAGTTCATATCCTTCGGCAGGAACAAGCTGAAAATCTGTTTGCCGGTCCACAGAGGTTGCGGCTCTTTCACTTTTGGTTCGGGCAACGGCCCGTCGTATCTTGCGGCAATCAATAGTCGGTTGATTTCGTTTCTGGTCAGGTAAGTTGATCTCCTCGTGAACAAGTATGCACTTGTGATAAAGTCACGGATTGCTCCTATTATCGGGCCTCCGAATCTCGGCGACAGCATTTGGTCCTGGACCTGCATCAGCAAGAGCGCTTCAGTCCGCGCTTCCTCGCTCTGCGGCACGTGCAAGTTCATTTCGTCGCCGTCAAAATCCGCGTTGTATGGTGGGCACACGCACAAGTGCAGTCGGAAGGTCTTGTAGGGCAACACACGCACGTGATGTGCCATTATTGACATGCGGTGAAGTGAAGGCTGACGGTTGAATATGACTATGTCGCCGTTCTTAAGATGCCTCTCAACTATAAACCCAGGCCCAACAGCCTCAGCGATCTTCTCTCGATCAACCACAAATTCGAGCCTTATACGCTTGCCGTCAGGCCTGATGATGTAGAGCGCGCCAGGATATTTTTCAGGCCCGTTGTTGATCAGCATCCGCATTTCTTCAAGGTTCCACTCTGTCACTTTTTCGGGTACGGATAGGCGCATGGCAATTTCAAGTGGAACGCCGACCTCGTTTATGTCAAGGTTCGGATCAGGAGAAATCACTGTGCGGGCTGAAAAGTCAACCCTCTTGCCGGAGAGGTTGCTTCGGAATCTGCCCTCTTTCCCTTTCAGTCTCTGCGACAGCGTTTTCAAGGCTCTTCCAGAGCGGTGTCTCGCTGGCGGTATGCCTGATGCTTCATTGTTGAAGTATGTCGTCACGTGGTATTGAAGAAGCTCTGACAGGTCTTGAATTATGAGCGTGGGAGCGCCAGCGTCCATGTTTTCTCTCACTCTCTGATTGATGCGGAGTATGTCCACCAGCTTGTGAGTCAAGTCGTCCTCTGAGCGGATTCCAGATTCCAACGTGATTGACGGACGCACGTAGACTGGTGGGACTGGCAGGACTTGCAGGACCATCCATTCTGGTCGAGCGGCTTTCGGGTTGAAGCCGAAAATTTCCAAGTCCTCGTCTGATATGCGTTCCATTCTTTCTCGGATCATGCTCGGTGTTAAGGGCTCAGCGCCGCTTTCTGGGATTTGCTCGCTGAATTTCGTTGGTTTCTCAAAGATTATCTTGTACTGGATTGCCCCGCAGTGAGGACACTGTTTTCGTTTGGTTTCCAGCAAAATTGCCTTGTACACCTCGTCTGGAACCATGCCAAGAAGTTCACGCGTCTTGTCAATCTTCGCTTGAGCTTTCTTTATGGTTTCATCTGGCAATAATATGCGGCCGCAGTTTCTGCAGGTCGATTTCAGAAGGTCGTAGATGATCTTTGTGAATTCAATATGCACTATTGGAACCGCAAGCTCGATGTGACCGAAGTGACCTGGGCAGCGGATGGCCGTGTTGCCGCACGTCTTGCATCTCTGCCTAGGTTCAAGTGTTCCGAGCCTGCCGTCCATTAGCCCTGTGGTGATTGGAGCGCCATCTTCGTCGTAAGTGTCGGGGGTTTGAATCTCAACAACTGAGAGTTTGCGCACGTCTTGCGGTGAGAATAAACCGAAGTGAATGCCATCGACAACCTTGTGTATTATTTCTTCCACTGCCATGTTACGCCTTCTCCTTGAGCTTCAATTTGGGTGCGACGCAGAGACTCATCAGTTCCTGCAATAGCAGTTTGAAAGCATAAGAGACTATTACCGGCGAGATTTTAGCCTTGTCTTCGCAAAGTTTGCACACGTATTTTCTCTGCTTCATGTCGTAGTAGGCTATGTGCCCGCAGTTTTCGCATATGTAAAGGGTGTACTTGTCTGATTCTTCAAGCAATCTGTCCCTCAAAAGCATGGCAGCGCCGTGGCCGATCAGGCAGTCGCGTTCCATTTCGCCGAACCTGAGGCCTCCACCTCTGGCTCTTCCTTCAGTCGGCTGCCTCGTCAGCATCTGCACTTGCCCCCTCGCGCGGGCGTGTATTTTGTCGGCAACCATGTGGTGAAGCTTCTGATAGTACACGACTCCGACGTAGATGTTCGCAACGAATTTCTGGCCTGTAATGCCGTTGTAAAACACTTCAGCGCCAGTGTGGCTGAAGCCCAATTGAACCAGAGCCTTTCTGAGGTCTTCTGACCTCTCGTTTGAGAAAGGCGTCCCATCCACTGGTTTTCCTCTTGCAGCAGCAACCTTCCCAGCCAGTGATTCGATGAACTGCCCTATAGTCATTCTTGAGGGTATTGCATGCGGATTGATTACTATGTCTGGAACTAGGCCGTCTTCGGTGAAAGGCATGTCTTCTTGCGGAACGATTAACCCTATAACCCCTTTCTGTCCATGTCTGGATGCGAACTTATCACCAAGTTCTGGAATGCGTTGATCTCGGACCCTCACCTTTACGAGCTTGCTTCCCTCTCCCGACTGGGTTATGAATATTGCGTCGACGATGCCTGTTTCCGAGGGGCGCATGTCCACTGATGTATCCCGCATTGATGGTCCTTTCACTTCGAATTCCTTGTATTCTTCAAGGAATCTGGGTGGGCTTATTCGGCCGATGAGAACGTCTCCGCCTGCGACTTCTGATTCTAGGCCTATGATGCCGTCGGGTTCGAGCAGCCGATAGTATTGCTCTCCTCGGAATCCTCGTGTTCCGGGTTCGGGAAGGGTGAACTTGTCTTTCAGTCCGCCTAGGTACTGGCGGCATTCGGCTTCGTATATTCGGTAGAAGGTTGAACGGACCAACCCTCTTTCGATTGAGGCTTTGTTGAACACGAGAGCGTCTTCCATGTTGTAGCCTTCGAAAGAAAGCACGGCTACGATGCAGTTTTGTCCTGAAGGTCGGAGTTTGTAACCCATTGTCTCCATCAGCGCTGTTTCTACTAGTGGCAGTTGTGGGTAGTGCAGAATGTGTGACCTTGAGTCTACGCGCTGTTGGAAGTTTGTCGCGTAGATTCCTAAGGCCTGTTTTGCCATGGCTGCTTGGTACGAGTTTCGTGGCGATTGGTTGTGTTCTGCGTAGGGTATTGTTGATGCACAAACGCCGAGGATGGTATATGTGGCTATTTCCAAGTGCGTATGTTCCTTGGTTACTTGCTCAGGGGTTAAGGCAACGTAGGCGTTCTCCTCTTCCTCAGCGTCCAAGTATTCAACCAGTCCGCTTTTGACAAGGTCTTCCCATGACCACTCGCCGGAAGTTATTTTCTCAACGTATTCTTGTTGAAGTTTCGGAGCGCCATTTTCAACGATTATGAGGGGCCTTCTCACTCTTCCCTCGTCACAGTTAACGTAGACTTCTTCTCGTTCGCCCTGAGCCTTTGAGAAGTAGGCCATGTTGACTTCGGTTGAGATTTCGCCTCTTCTGCGCATGTCTCTGAACTCCTTCGCGAGTTCTTCTGGAGAGTTAGAGTAGCCGATTATGTTTCCGTCAACGAAGACCTTAGCTCCTGAGATTTTCATGGTTTCGTTTGATTCTTGCACTGGCACTACGCCCATGCTGAAAAGCGTCTGTTTTATCTTCTCGGGGTTCACGCCGACGCAGATGCACGCAGACAATGCTAGGTTTTTGACGAGTCCACAGTTTGAGCCTTCAGGTGTTTCGCTTGGACATAGGCGTCCCCAATGGGTGGCGTGCAAGTCTCTTGCTTCGAAGTTAGGTTGACTTCTGCTCAATGGCGATTGCAGTCTGCGCAGGTGGCTCAGCGTTGAGATGTGGTTTGTCCTGTCCAGAAGTTGGGTCACACCGACTCTTCCCTTTCCCCAGTTTCCAGTTGCAAGTGAATGTTGGAATCTTTCAGTAACTATTCCAGGACGAACTGCTGCGGAGACAGTTATTATTGGGCCTTTCACGCCGATCCGTTCAAGCTGGTATTTTATGTCTCGGGTCAGGTTCCTGAAGGCCACTCTGAACAGGTCGGCGAGAAGCGGCCCCGCAAGTCTTAGCCGTTTATTCTTGAAGTGGTCCTTGTCGTCGGTCTGTCTTCTGCCCATTTTCAGTTCTATAACTCTGCAGGCCATTTCGCCCAAGAACATGGCTTTCTCTTTTCGATTTTGAGTTGTTCTGCCTATGTGCGGCAGGAAGTTCTTGTCTATTGCCGTTTCGGCTTTTTGGGTGCGGTATTCTTCAACTTGGCCGTGGGCAACGCGGTTTCCTATGAACAAGATCGCGTCTTTTGCGTTGTCAACTCCAAGGGCCTTTTCAAATGACGGCTCTAACTGACTTTGTATTTCTTTTCCAAGCGAAACTGCTTCGGCCAGCTCCTTGTCTGATTCTAAGCCTAAAGCACGCATCAATACGACAAAGGGGATTTCCGTAGGAACGCCTGGGATCGAAACGTAAAGTGCTCCGTCGGACTTGATTTTTAGTTCTATTCTTGCTCTGAAGCCAACTGTCGTGGAGAAGATTTTGTCCTGATAGATGGGTGTTGCTCCCTTCTCGTCTAGGTCTACTATGATGCGGTTTGGAGCCAAGTCTTCCATGGCCACTATTACACGTTCTGAACCGTTAACGACGAAGTAGCCGCCTGGGTCATCCGGGTCTTCGCCGCATGCGATTAGTTCTTCTCTTGAAAGTTGCGACAGAAAACAAAGCTTGGATTTCAACATCACGGGGATGTTTCCGACGTAGACGAGTTCAGTGTCCTGTTCCCTGCCGTCTATCACAGGCGTCATTTCCAGGGCTATTGGCGCTGCGTAGGTTAGGTTTCTAAGCCTGGCTTCGAGTGGGTAGAATTCGTGTTTTGTGCCATCTACCTCGATGGCGTATGGGCCGGTTATTCTTGTCTGCGGGTCTATTATCCAGATTTGGCCCAGCTTGACCTTGTATGGGCTTTCGGGGATTTCTATTGGGATTTCGCCTACTTCGTCTATCACTTCTTGCAGGCCGTGATCGATAAACTCGTTGAATGAGTCCAGATGTTGCCGGACTAGGCCTTTCTCCTTGAAGAAGGATTTTAGCAGAAGATGAGTGTCTTCTTTTGAGACTTCAGCCAATCTTGACCTTCCCCCGCGATTCTACATTTAAACATGTTTGAACGTTACGTGTTGATGCGGGTTTCTTCAAACTTTCGATTTCCTCCGATCGTTGGGTCATTCCAACCTGAAAAATGGTCTCCAATATTTTAAAGAGCTAGAAACGTAAACTGCACAGCTTTCTAATAAACTTTTTTGTGCCTTGCTTCTGGTTTTCGTGCATTGGGCACGGTTTACTTTGGATTCTTATGGTTGTTGCTCAACAAAAATGTTTTTGAACCGCGTATCCTGTCATATAATCTGGAAAAGAGGGCAAATCTTGGAGCAAAGATTCGAAGCGTCAATTGTCTGGCTCATATTGAACGGAGAGACAGAGAAAGCTCTTGAGACACTGGCCAAACACTACGATGTCAACGTGCCCAACCTGAAAGTTGGACTGCCGAAGGGAAGAAAGATCAAGACTCTCGGGTGTTATACCGCGAAAAACAAGACCATTTCAGTCTTGAACAGTGACGTGCTAAAGCAGCCTTTCGTCATCCTCCACGAGTTCTACCACCATTTGAGAACAAACGCAGATGCAAAGCACTTAGGAACAGAGAAATATGCAGACGAATTCGCCAAAAAATTCATTCAAGCCTACAATTCAATGGAGGCTGGCAAATCGGGAAACAATTAAATAAGAAGGATTCTGAAATCTTACTGCGTGCAGCGGTAACCAAGCCAGGTCAAAGGTGAAGGACTCAAGATCGAGTGTTATGACCTAGAAAGCCTCTATGAGACATCCTTTCCCGTAGGGGTTCGCCGGTTCAAATCCGGCCCGCTGCACCATGTAAACGAAGATTATCTCAATTTCACTAAATCTTAATAAAGAAATGCACGTTTGTGGCACGTGTGGTGGGCCTTTGACTGAACGTTCCGGGGAACTTGTTTGCGAAATATGTGAGTGCTTTTTTGGAGTCAGCAGCGAGGTGAAAACTTGCAAAAATTGTGGCAGCACGTATGGAGCTTACAAGAAGGTTGATGCGGTCGCGTTAAGCTTTCTAAGTGATTACCATGTTGAAAAATGGCGATAGGAAGAACTTTGTCTAGAGCGCAGGCAAATTATATGTTTCAGTTAGCAGAACTGTTTGTGAGATTATACGAACTCTCTTTAAGAGCAGAGAAGTTACAGCGAAAGAGTTTGAGGCGAGGGGGATTCCAAGAGAATTCGGAGTTTTGCTTAAGAAGCAAAAAGTAATTCTAGCATTTTAGGACTGCCAGTTTCGAATAGTCTCTTACTATTTTGGGACCAACATTCCGTCCCGTACGAGTTCGTGGGTTCGAGTTCGGCCCTCCGCACCAATTTTGAAGGCTAGAGGTTAGGAGCATGCTAATTATATACTACCAGAGACATTAACTAAAATGGATGTGGTGAGGTTTGTGTCACACTATGGCTAAAGTAACGCTTCACAGCCCAGACATGTCTAAGTCCGAGCAGATCGAGCTTCTGGTTGACACAGGCTCGACATACACGTGGGTCTCAAGCATAGTGCTAAGAAAGTTAAATGCGGAGGTTAAGACCGCAAGAAAGTTTAAAACAATAGATGGTAGGCTGCTTGAAAGGAAGGTTGGTGAAGTCTTGATTGAATATATGAACGAAAAAGCCACGCGAATGGTGGTTTTTGCCGACAAGGGCGACGCACAAGTCCTAGGCGTAGACGCGCTGGAAGGACTAGGGCTCGAAGTCGACCCAGTAACAAAACAACTGAGAAAAGCCGAGGCATTACTAGCACTCTGAAAAACCAACTATAACGGACGCTCTAACACCTTAAGATCCCGTCCCGAAGGGGTCCGTGAGTTCAAATCTCACCCCTGCACTGTATGATCAAATAGGGCCTTACTCAGATGAAGCTAAAATATACATTTGAGCTGGACACGTATGCTAGGGATGATACTAGTAGCCTGGACAACCTCGTTAGACATATAGATGAGTGCGACGTAGAATTCTTGTTCGGCAATAAACATAGGCTTATAGCCATTAATGTTGTCGTTCCCAACGTAAAGGTAACTTACAATTCTGCAGGCAAGATTAAGCCTCTTGACAAAAGCGCGCGTGGTAGTGGGAATCTTGCTTTTGAGATGTAGAATGAAAGCGCACGCCTAGGTAAACAATATATCTTGCGTTTTGTTTAGCAGATTTTTAGAGCGTGATGAAAGGCGCATGCAAGTGACACTGGCCGAGAAGATCTGCGAGCTGAAAAAGGAAAAGAAAGCGATAATTTTGGCGCACAACTACCAAAGGCCAGAAATCCAAGACATAGCCGACTATGTGGGCGACAGCATAGAGCTGAGCCGAAAAGCCATGGAAGAAAAAGAAGCCAGAATAATAGTCTTCTCAGCCGTGGACTTCATGGCAGAATCTGCGGCGATCCTGAACCCGGAAAAGAAGGTCTTGCTTCCAAGCTTGGGCGCACGTTGCCCGATGGCGCAGATGCTCACTGTGGACGAGATAAAACGGATGAAAGCACTCCACCCGAGCGTGCCATTGGTTTTGTACGTGAACACGCTTGCGTCGGCGAAGGCCAACTGTGACATCTGCTGCACCTCGGCAAACGCTGTGAAAGTCATCCAGTCCCTAGATGTGGACACTGTGCTTTTCGGGCCGGACCGAAACTTGGCAGAGTACGTTCAAAGAAAGACTGGAAAGACAGTCATCCCAGTTCCGGAGTGGGGTTTCTGTCCGACGCATCTGCTTTTCCAGCCTGAAGACGTGCGGATACTGAAGATGGAGCATCCTGAAGCCGCTGTTATGGTTCATCCTGAATGCACGTTTGAAATGCAGAAGACAGCCGACTTCGTCGGAAGCACGTCGCAAATGTGCAAGTTCGCGAAAGAATGCAAGGCCAAAACATTTATCGTCGGCACTGAAGAAGGACTGCTGCATCGTTTGAGGAAGGATAACCCTGAGAAACAGTTCATTCTGGCTTACGAGGGCGCAATCTGTCCGAACATGAAACTGAACACTCTTGAAAGGCTCTACGTGGCCTTGAAAGAAGAGAAACATGTGGTTACGGTTCCAGAATCCGTAGCGAAGAAAGCTAAGAAAGCCTTGGAAAAAATGCTTGAGTTAACAAATTGAGAGACTACATTGAAATAAGCATCGTCTTGAGAATCTTCACCCCTCTTTTTGCCGTTAATTCGTCACTCAGCCGACGAATTTCAGCAGCGTCGCCCTTTACAGCTATAGCTTCCAGACAGTCACGCTCGCTTAAGTGAATGTGCATAGTTGAGCAGATTATGTTGGCGTGATGATGCTGAACATCCGTCAGCGCATCCTCGAGCCCTCTGACTTCGTGGTCATAAAGCATCATTAAAACTCCTGCTTGCGTTCCCTTTTCTTCTTGGAGCCATTTCTTCTCCGAAACAAACATTCTCACAGCGTCTTGAACAGCTTTAGAACGATTTTCATAACCTATTTTACCAATTGTCTCATCAAAATCTCTAAGCAAGTCTGGAGGAAACGTCACTCCTACACGGACTATTTTTGTCATAGGATTCCCATTATAGGTTTAGGAATTCGCCATAAAGCTTTTATTCTAATTTGGTAACACTAAAACGTTGGAGGGTGTTACCATGGCTTTCTTCACAAGTCGAGAGATTGCCGCAATAGCCATGTCCGCTGCCCTATGGAGTGTGCTAAGCGCGTATATTACGCCGATCTTTTGGAGAGCCACTCACCTGCCGTTCCTCTGCGACATGCTTGGCATTATCTCATTAATCTTGGTTACGTGGTGGGTTAGAAAATTCGGAGCAGCAACGATAACGGGAATAATTGCCACAATTATAACTCTGATGCTTAACCCCTATGCCACCCAATTCTTAGGTTTCACAGCTGCAAGCGTAGCCTTCGATGTTCTAACAAGACTCATTGGATATCAAAACTGTCTACAGAAATCACTAGCAAGCGTAATTAGTTCACTCTCCACTTCTGTAACCTCCACGGCACTTGCCGGCGTCATAATAGGAAATCTTTTCATGAGCCCGAATTCTCTAGTGACAATGTTCGGGGGCTTAGCATTCTTTGTAGGATTGCACGCTGCTGGTGGTGCTATCGGAGGCATCTTCGGTCTTATGCTGGTAAAAGCGCTTTCAACAAGGATCAGCTTGCCAAAGGTGTGAAAAATGAAACGCATGGATTCAAAGGTAAGTGCGGATTTGATAGCCTTGATGGAGAAAGCCGCAGAGTTCCATGGACATTTAGGTCCTTTCCTAGTTATTGGCGTTAGAATAGGAAAAACTGTTAAACAGATTTTGAACAATGAAGAATATAGTAAATTACAAGCAACTGTAAAAATTCCGCTTTTAACCCCCTTTTCATGCGTCATTGACGGAATACAAGCCATAACTCACTGCACCGTTGGAAACCAAAAACTCAGAATCGAAAACTCACAAAAAGAAATAACCGTATATTTTAAACTGCAAAATTCGGATAGAACATTAAACGTATCTGTTAATCAGAAAACAATAGAGGATTTAATGAATAAAATTTCGGAAGGCGCCCCAAACGAAGAGCTTGCATGGAAAATTGCCAATATGCCAGAGAACCAATTGTTTACGATAGAAAACCAATAAATGTTTTGCCAACTCAACTGCCCAGTTGAGATGAAATGCAGGATTTAGAGATAGCGAAAAAACGCCTCAACGAAAAAGGTTTAGCACTTTCCATAGTGAAAAATGGCAAAATAATCTTTGAAGCTGCTTCAAATGGGATTTCAGGCTTTTTGGAAGCAATTGAAAAGTTTGGCGATGAACTTGAAGGGGCTTCCGTTACTGATAGGGTTACCGGGAAAGCAATCGCATTGCTATGCGTCTATGCAAAGGTCAAGAAGGTTTACGCGATAATCTTGAGTAAAGCGGCAAAATCTGTCTTCGAAGAGTATGCTGTATATTATGAATGGAAGAATTTGGTCGAAAACATACTCAACGCTGATAGGACAGGAATATGTCCTTTTGAAAAGTTGGCAAAGGAAATTTCAGATCCAAAGAGCGCGTACAGAAGACTTGAAACTTTACAGAAATCCCTAGGACATGGTAGAGGAAAGCAGATGAGTGGCAAGCGCGAACAGTTTATATCAGAGGAAGATAGAGAACTGAAGCGTATCAGAGAAATAAAGCTTCAGGAATTCATGGAAAGGAAGCTGGAAATGAGCACCCAACCTGCTCACATAACCGATTCAAACTTCAACGAAATTGTAAACAAGCACCCGCTAGCACTGATTGATTTTTGGGCAGAATGGTGCGCTCCATGCCGAGCACTTGCACCTACGATTGAGGAACTTGCCTCCGAGTATTCTGGAAAAGCCTTCATTGGAAAACTCGATGTTGACGAAAACCCCGAAACCGCAGAACTCTTCCAAGTTCTCAGCATACCAACCTTGATCATAATGAAAGGCGGAAAAGAAGTTGACAGAATCGTCGGCTGCGTCCAAAAAGGACATATCCAAGCGGCGCTGAAGAAGCACATGGGACAGTGAACACATGGACATTGCAGAACGTAGAGTAATAGGTGCATTGCTCCTGCTCACAGGCGTCTCCTCCCTAGCGGTGGGCATGTACACAGGGCAGCTTAACGCCCTTGTGGAGATGCTGAAAACAGTTTTCACGACGGTCATACCCTAAAAATTCTTAAAACAAACACGTGTAACCTGTCTTCCAAGACAAAATCCTCAAGAAGCAAGTGGTAAGAATGAATCCTCCCATAATTGAAGGCAAAAAAGGAGAACAAGACTCAGTTTTGCAGGCAGCCAACTTCATGCTCGTAGCCGCGAGGACAGCGCCAAAAACAGCGGGCATAGACGACATTCTAACTTTAATTGTCTACGGGAAGGAGAAGGGCAACATCGCAAATAAGATGGAAGAGATAGGCGAGAAACGAAAGATTGAAGGTTTTAAACGAGATGCAAAAAATGTTAGGGACTCAGAAGCAGTTGTCCTAATTGGAGTTAGAGGAAGCAAAAGCATCGGGTTAAACTGCGGAGCATGCCGCTACGAAAGCTGTAAGAAATTCGAAGAGGCTGAGAGAAAACTTGGGGAAGATTTTGCTGGACCAACATGCCTTTTCAAAGCTTTAGACCTTGGAATAGCCTTAGGCTCTGCTGCAAAAACCGCAAGCCTGCTAAACATTGACAACCGCATAATGTACCGTATCGGCACGGCTGCGTTAAAGCTAAAATCGCTACCAGAAGCAACAGTGATTATGGGAATCCCAATATCAGCAAAAGGCAAAAACATCTACTTTGACAGGCGATAATTTCTCCAGCGATTATTTCTTTTTCATCATAGTTTTCGATGTTGAAAAGAGCTTAAGTCTATCAACACTACATCTTGGTTATGCTCAGTATTCTTTATCATAGGGTTCAAGTTTGAATAACTTAACAAACTCCCTTGGCGTTATATACTCCCTTATTCCGGCGTCCTCGTAATCCTTATCATAAGCCACAAGAAACTTCACGCTTTCATGCTTAACAGCAGCCACGTTTTCCAAATCCTTACCCTTTATTTTACCCTTCAGCAAATCCATCTCGGCTTTTACATCACTCCGTCTAACAATACGAAAAGATAGTTCTTCAACAAACTTTCGCGCCAAATATCCCGCTTCCCTGCTAAAATTTTCTCTGAAAAATCTCTCCACTTCCTCCACAACCAACTCGGACGTAACCACCTCAAACTCGCCCAGCTGAGCCAGAAACAAGACGCCTAGAATTACATTTTTCAAGTCTACCAAAAATAAAAAGCATAGAGTCCAAGTAAGCTCTTCTAGGCTTCTCGCTCAAGCCTCTCTAAAGCCTCCAAAATCTCCTCATGCCCCATCTTCCTAGCGGACCCTCTGATTTCCTCACCCAGCTCTCGCCAATAACGCATAGAAGGCTTAAAAAGGCCGAAGTTCTCACCCAACCTCAAAATTCCAGCTCGAATTGCCTCCGACTTTGTGGCGAAATAGCCTCTCCTCACAAGTTCATTTAAAACCTCTGCTGCTGCGCCGCTAAGCCTAACTAACAACTTTTCCTCAACCATAAACCGTCATGCCGCTAACAAAATTATAAAAAAAGGATATCTTATAAGTGTTTTGAAAGTGATTAATACGAGCTAGCTCTGACTTTTTATTTTCTCATACATTTTCTCTAGTGTCCAGCGGATGCTCGATTTAAGCTCCCGAAGCCGGTCAGCATCGACGTTTCTGATCACTATCTCACGGATGACGTCGCCTTCCCGAATAATGTTGTAGGAGAAAATCTTGTCAGGATCTAGCTGCCCGGTTCTGACCAACTCGTTGTCTCTCTCCTGCATCTTTGTCAACACTCTCTCCACAAGGAACTGCGTGAAAGGCGGTGTGTTGATGTCAAAGGTCTTGTCCTCTGCTGGGACTACGCGCAACGAGTTTTCGCTTGTGAAGATGCTTGCTAGAAGTTCGCCTGTAACCGTCTTCAACGGCGTAACGCTTTCAGGTTCTGGCGATGTCGAAGGCGGTTGGGGTTCGCGTTCGGGCTCAATCTCTGCTTTCGAAGACAAGGTTTCGGGTTGAGCAGCTTCCGTTGATATTTCTGCATGTTTGAACCCCTTTTCGAGCAGTATCGAACTCACTGTTTCAAGCATCGACTGCAGGTCTTTGAGCTCAGTCTCCAGGTCGCCGACTTTTTTCTCTAAGCTTTTCTTGAATGAGACAAGCCTCTTTATCTTTTCACTGTCTTCAGACATTGCCTCTCACAAGCAAATACTCTACGAGCTTTCCCCTTATCAAACCTTTGAAAAACTCTGCACGTTGTTAGGCAAGTTCTGCAATGTGAAAACTCTCGGAGTTGATTTCAGGGCTAGAAAGAGGTGGGAGAGGTTGGAGATCAATTTTCAATTCGTCTCTGAGGAAATTCTCGAATTCTTGGAAAACGTGACTTTCCGTGTGATTCAATTTCACGCATGTGTTCTTGCCTTCCAACAGTGGGCTGAGATCGTAGAGTGCTGTCCTGCGTGAAATGTCTGGATTTTCAAAGATTATTTTGACCACGGTTTCGCTGGGTGTTTTCGAGAACAACCACGCTGTGTATGAAGCGTCAACGACGTTGTAACCAAGGCCCTCTCGAACGACGCATTTTCTGTTTGCAGCTATCTTCTTGAAGGAAGAAGGATGAACGTCTCTGGCCCAGAGGAAATTGTGGTACTCATCATTAACTTCAACCCAATCTCCATGTTCAGAAATCTTCCACCCTCGCCCCCTGCACAAGTTCTTGAATTCCTTCAGAATCTCCCAAACCGTAGGCATTTTCGTCATCTTGTCAATACCACCTGATAGAATCTTCTAGAACAATAATCTAGTAGGCGACTACAAATTTAAAGTTATTTGTCGTTTTATTCGCAAAAATGTAGCCCGATTGATCAATTGATTGAAGAATAGTAGGCAATGCGGTCGCTTGCCGACAAATTTCCGACAAGTACCCGTGGACTTTTTACGGTAAAAGGCTGAAAATCCCACATTCTTCCGACAACAAACAATAAATTCAGTCGCAGACAATTATCACAAGAGAAAGAGGCGCGGCTGACATTGAAGATCAAGAATGATGCTTTGACTCTAGACGCCACAGATCTGAAGATTCTGAAAGCGTTACAGGAAGACGCAAGACAGACTTACGCTAATATTGGAAAGCGCTTGGGAGTA
>Ga0210017_1000644_pt1 | contig 29849 bp, 30 predicted proteins | sample CryGeyCG2014_020_FD_183966 | JGI IMG/M metagenome (GOLD analysis project Ga0210017, IMG submission 183966) | Groundwater microbial communities from aquifer - Crystal Geyser CG08_land_8/20/14_0.20 (SPAdes) (version 2) | ecosystem: Environmental > Aquatic > Deep subsurface > Groundwater | place... | reverse complement strand
TTTGCCAAGCTGGTGGATAATACTGAAGCTAAAGATCTAATTCCGATAGCTTGCTATAAAACGAAAGGCCTTTTATTGGAGTTAAAAGACACAGTCTTTCTTCCGAGCTTATTGAGGTACTCTGCAATAATTGGTCAAGTCTTTCTATATAGATATTAATAAAACCACGCTTACCCGTAGTATCCATAAAACATAATAGTGCAAACAAATAAGTTAAGGATTCCCGAAGTTGGTACATTTTTCTCAATAAAAATTTAATTTTCTTCCTTTCTGTAAAAGAAGAATAATTTTTCAGTTGGATTAATATCTGTCTATTGATTTTATCTCTTTTGAGCCATGCCTTTTTATATTCTTTTAAAAATATTGGAAAATCCATTTTCGTAATTAATTCAAAAAAATGCTCCATTTTTTCATCGTAAAAACAATTGGTGTTGGCGGCATGACCAATGTCGGTAATTAGTTGTTGATAGCTTATTTCCGAGAAGAGTTTTTTGAGTAAGGTTTTGACTGTTTTGTTTAGATTCATAAGGTAGCCCGAGGGAAAAGGGTGGCTTCCAGTTTTTCACCACCCCTGAAAATTTTTTCTATTTTCTCGGCGGTCCCCGGCAAGAATGGTTTAAGAGCATAGCCGATATTTAAAATATTTCTGATTGCTTCGTCCAGAGTTTTTTTCGCTTCTTCATTTGATTTTTCCCAGGGTCTTTTCGTGTTGATTAACACATCGGTTTTTTTTATTTCTTTCCAGATTTCTTCTAATACTAGATTAAATTCAAGTTTTTCCATATGACTTTGGTAGTCACCATTTTCCAATAAATAAGAAATAGCGGTGGGAGGGGAATTTTTCGGGAAATAATCTTTAGTTTCGCATAACTTCGCCACTCGGGAAATTAAGTTACCTAAGCCATTGGCTAAATCGGCGTTATATTTTTCAACAAATCTTTCCCAACCAACATCGCTGTCTTTTTCATAAGGAAAACTTGAGGCAATCAAATATCTTGTCCCATCAACCCCAAACTTATCTATCAGTTCTTGCGGAGAAATAACATTACCTAAAGACTTGCTCATCTTTTGACCGTCAATCATATAGAAACTGTGAGCAAAGATTTCTTTTGGTAAAGAGATACCTGTTGATAGAAGCATTGCCTCCCAAATAACTGCATGGAACCAAAGAATCTCCTTACCGATTAAGTGAATATCAGCTGGCCAAAAATCTTCATTGTTGGTTATTTTAAGGGTGGTGTAATAATTAAGAAGAGCGTCAACCCAAACATAAATCGTTTGGTTTTTGTCCCAAGGAATAGGGATACCCCAAGGGACATTGGCACGAGAAATACTTAAATCTGGAATGCCCCTTTTTAATTTACTTAAAACTTCTTCCTTTTTTGCTTGAGGACATACTTGATAGTGATTTCTGTTATTTTTATCCTCAATTGCTTCAATTAATATTGGTGCATATTTTGAAAGTTTAAAAAAATAATTTTCCTCTGATTGTTTTTGAATTTCCTTATTGGGATGAAGCGAACATTTGCCGTCAATCAAGTCAGTTTCTGTAACAAACTTCTCGCAACCAACACAGTAAAGACCTTCATATTTTTCTTTATAAATATCGCCATTTTTGTAAATTTTTTCAATAAATTCTTGGACAATTTTTTCGTGGTCAGGGTTAGTGGTTCGAATAAAATAGTCGTATTCAATATTAAGTTTTGACCAAGTTCCCTGGAAGTTTTGGGAAACTTGATCACAAAAATCTTTTGGAGACAGACCTGCTTTTTGGGCTTCTTCGGCTACCTTGGTTCCATGTTCGTCAGTTCCGGTCAAGAAGAAAACCTTCTCGCCTTTCAATTTATGATATCTAGCAATGATGTCAGCAACCACAGTAGTGCAAGCATGGCCAATATGGGGCACATCATTGACATAATAAATCGGGGTAGTAATGTAAAATTTTTGCATATTTATGCTTAAATTTTACCATACATGCTACAATAATGCTATCGAAAATGAACATTTTGGTTAATATAAAATGTAACGCTCATTGCAGTTACTGTTTTGCCGGGGGTAAATTCTGTTCAAGAACTAATATTTCCTTACAGGATTATTGCAGGGCACTGAAATTCGCGGTAGTTTCAAAAGACAATCAGATTAAAATTCTTGGGGGTGAACCAACGCTACATCCTAAATTTATCCAAATAATTTCAGAAACGATGCATTTTTATCAACCGCAAGAAATTCAGATATTTACTAACGGATTTGTTAACTCAAACATTGTAGATTTTTTAAAAAATAAAAAGCTTAATTACATTTTGAATTTCACCGCAAGAAATTTTATCAATGAAGAGAAGTCAAAGTTATCTTACTTTTTACAAATAGTTGGTCCGCAGACAATGCTGGGTATAAATTATTTTGGAAAATTAACAGATGCAGAAACGCTAGAAATCTTTCAAACTATTAAAAAATTTAAACTAAGAAAAACTATTCGATTAGGCATTAGTGCACCAACATACAATCTCAGTAATCTGTCTTTCAACTTTAACAGATCACGAAAAATTTTGAATGAAGATCTTGTCTTATTAAGCAAAAAATGTCTACAGGAAGGAATAAGTATTTTTATGGATTGTAGTTGTGTTCCTCTTTGTGCGATAGATGACAAAACGATTACTTATTTAAAAAAATACGCGAGAACAGATCTTAAAGTTTTATGCGAAGGACCGATAGATTTGCTTCCCGACAACAATGTAATTAGATGTTTTGCTTGCTCCAGCGTCAGGTATCCTCTACGTTCTTTTCGAAATAAACAAGAAATACGAGATTTATTTAAAAAAATGGACTCTTTTTTATTACAGTACGCAGGTGAAGAAAAATGTCAGAACTGCCAGTTTTATTGTAAAACTTGCCAGGGGGGTTGCATGGCATATAAAATAGCACGATTGGAAAAGTTAGATCGGAAAAAAAGAATTTTTTTTGAAAAAAAGTTCATTCTCCGAAAATGAAAGATATCTTTGTTGTCAATCGTCTTTTACTTATTTTTTATTGTGGATTGTTTTTTCCGTTTGGATTTTTAAAAACATTTTTCCTTTCTTTTTTCTTCCTCTTTTAATTTCATAGTAGGGCGAAAAATTTTGTGGGAAGCGAGCCCCGCCGAAAGGCGGGGCGAGCCCTTCGACTTCGCTCAGGGTAAACTCCTGTGGAGGCGGCTGCGGCGATTCCCTGCCTACCGGCAGGCAGGCTTTTCCCCTAAACCTTTACCCCGCTAATTACGAAGTAATTTTGTGGGGCTTTTTCCTCGCCGCAGCCGCCGACGCTGGCAATGTTAAATTTTGCTTTTAATTTTCAGGAGTGTTTGATAAAATATGTTCGAGCTTTGTTGTAAAGTTGCACCACAGTCAAACTTCGTGGGTTAGGGCTCAGCACCGCCCATTGATTTTGCGCGCTGCCGCGCGCTTTTTTATTTTCGAGGACTATCCCTTGCGATTTTGAAATTTTATCTCTTTTTTCCTTCGCCTTCGGCGAGGAATTGCCCAAAAGCTAAAAAGGAATTTTTGCTCTTGCATTTTTTTATAAAATCTTGCTATACTAAAAACGTGCTCAACAACTAATCGCTTTTTTAATAGCCGTCTCGGACAATCTAAGCGATTAGGTTGAGCACACCGGGGCGGCTATTGAAGTTTTAAGGAATAAAAATATGGATAACAATAATTTTTCGCAAAAATTCTTTTTATACGCCCGCAAATCAACCGATGTCGAGGAAAAACAAGTTTTATCTATTGAGGCACAAATTGCAGAATTGCGCGATTTCGCAAAACAAAATAGTCTTAATGTGGTTGATACTTTTATTGAAAAACAATCCGCTAAAATTCCATGTAGACCGATTTTTAATGAGATGTTGGATCGTATTGAAAAAGGCGAGGCGGACGGGGTTTTGGCTTGGCACCCCGATAGATTGGCGCGCAATTCTGTGGACGGAGGAAAAATAATTTATCTGATAGATTGCGGGCGTATTAAAGCACTGAAATTTCCTCAATTCTGGTTTGAAAACACACCACAGGGAAAATTCATGCTCTCAATCGCTTTTGGGCAAAGCAAATATTATGTTGATTCTTTGAGTGAGAATACCAAAAGAGGGTTGCGCCAAAAAGTTCGACGTGGTGAATATCCCGGCCTTGCGCCCATCGGATATTTGAACGATGTTAGAGCAAAAACAATCGTTGTTAATAGAAAAAGGTCAAAAATCATAAAACAAACTTTTGAACTTTACTCTAAAGGAAATTCAACCCTTGGTGATATTTCCCACTTTTTGGCGCAACAGGGTATTCTCACTCGCGGTAGTAAACCACTCAAAAGAGATAAAATTTCATTTATCCTTTCCAACCCATTTTATTACGGCCATTTTCGTTATTCCGGCGAGCTCCACGAAGGCAAACACGAGTCAATCATCGCAAAGAAACTTTTTGACAAAGTGCAGGAAGTTTTAAAACAGAGAAGTAAACCCCAAAGAAAAGAAAGAGTACCAAAAGCATTTACCGGATTATTTCACTGTGGTGAATGCGGCATGATGATAACTGCTGAAATCCAAAAAAACCATGTTTATTATCGCTGCACCAAGAAATCCAAAACTAAAATCTGCGACCAGCCTTATACCAGGGAAGAAGACTTAAATCAGCAGTTATCATCTATGATTCAAAAAGTTTCTTTGCGTCAGGATTGGGCAAAACAAATGTTGGAAATGTTAGAGAAAGAAAAGGCAAATAGCGCCCAATCCTGTTTTGCTTTTGCTCAAGAAAATCGAGAGAAAATCAAAGAGCTAAAACAAAAATTGCAATTTCTTCTTGATTCATATCTTGACCAAGTTATTGAACGAGAAATCTACTTCGAAAAGAAGTCAGAACTAATGAGTGAGATTAAAACTTTAGAGGAGCAAAACATTCGTTTTGAACAAAAGCAAAATGATTGGCTCGAACCGTTTGAAAAATGGATAAATGAAGCCGCAAACGCGGCTAAAATCGCAAGAGATACTAATCTTTTTGATAAAAAAGTTCTCGCCTTGAAAATCTTCGGCTCGAACCTTGTCATCGAAAATAAAAAAGCGCGCGGCAGCGCGCAAAATCAATGGGCGGTGCTGAGCCCTAACCCACGAAGTTTGACTGTGGTGCCGAAGGAGAGATTCGAACTCTCACCCAGTATGGACACGGTCCTAAGCCGTGCGCGTCTACCATTCCGCCACCTCGGCATAAAGTCTTAATTGTCCTAATATCAAAATGCAATGTCTACTCCATTTTAGCCTTACAGGCTAAAAGGATCTTCGGGCTATCGCCCTCGACATTCCGCCACCCCGGCAATGCAGGCGGGTATACCATTTCAGCACTCTGGCCAAACAACCAATTTTACCACGAAATTCACCTTATTCGTGTTTATTCGTGTAAATGTCAGAAAGCCTAAAATATAAAAAAGAAGCAGGATAGCTTCAATTCGTGTTAATTCGTGTAAGACTAACGAGTTACCCAAGAGTACGAAGAAATAAAAAATCCCAAAGTAGGCCAGGAAAAGCTTACCTCGGGATCTAGCTTGAAAATATAGCATACTATCTTATAATTGTCAATAGTCTCGTTTAAATGCACTATTATTCTAATCTTATAGCAAAAAATATATCTTATTTCTTTTTTGCCAAAATAAAAATTGAAGGGCCAAAAAATATTTTGGAAAGCGGTTTTTGGGAAATTTTTTCAAATTTTAAAAGAAGGGCAAGGGGAATAATTTTTTTTAAAGTTTGGTTTCTGAAATTTGAAACGGAAAGCATATCTATAATCTCAAAACCCGATTTTTCAAGGGCGGAAATTATTTTTTTCGGATGGTGGTTAACAAAGGTAATTTTATTTTCCTTAATGCTTTCTTGGCTTCTTTTTTCAACCGGAGACAAATCAGACAAATACTTAAAATTAAACATAAAAAAAGCCTTTAATACGGCCAGAAAATGATTTTTATTGGCAAATTCCAAAATAAAACAACCATCTTTGGTCAAAATTCTAAAAATTTCTACAAAAGAAGGGGTTAAATCTTTTACATGATGAGCAACACGAACCATCAGTGCCGCCTCAAACTGTTCTTTTTCAAACGGAAGAGAAGGTAATGACCCTTGTACAAATTCAATATTGAGGTATTTTGAATAAATTCTCTTACCGGTTTCCAGGTTTTTTTCTGAAGGATCCACAACCACGCATTTTCCAAATTGATTCCCGTATAGACCGCCCAACCTGCCAAAACCCCCACCTATGTCAACCAAGCTTTTTTTTTGAATAATTCTCTTTAAAAAATGTTCAAGCGCCATCCGTTCGCTTTTGTCTTCATACGAACGATTTTCCCAATAAGAAAAATAATCATAAAGATCATAAGGAGCCGGCATATTAAAAATTACCAAGTTCCATATCGGTCAGAAATTGGTTGACTCCAGCACACCAAGAACCATTTGAATTGGGAGTGTATTTCTTCATCATCAAACAGGGATCTTCGCAATATCCCTTAGAACAATAACTAAGGCTGATTCCCGCGGTGACACTTTCTATTGCTTCCGCCCAACCGGTATAGCACTTTGTCCCCTCAGAATGTATACCCCAACCCCAAGCGTTAAAGCAGTTTTCCGGAGAAGATTTTCCTAAATTCGATTCCTGTTGGGCGATGGCGACAATTAATTTGGGGTCAATCCCTGATTTTTCGGCCGAACTTACAATGATACCGGCGTAAGGTAAGAGAGGTGAATTATAACGCCTAAGATATTTCTCTATCACTATGGAAATAGAATTTTCGCCCTTAATATTCGGCAAAATCACTTTTGGGTTAGGGTTTTCGCTTTCGGCGTATAGCCGACCTTCAGGCGAAGGTCTTGAAACAAAATCACCCAGAACCAAGCCGGTTTTGAAAGTATCGGTGAGAAAAAATACGGAAAAAAGCGTTACCGGCGCAAAGATAAAAAAAACCAAACAAAGAATCAATTTTTTAGTCATAACTAGATATTTATCTTTTCATTTTTTAACTCTATTGTCAACAACGTAAATAACTGATAAAATAAGAAAGTTATGCAAGTGAAAAAAACTGATCAAATAAAAAAACCGGAAATTCCGATTAAAGAAAAAACTGATTATTCAGTTTGGCAAAAACCAAAATTTCCAAACACTAAATTTATTAAGCAAATAAGACTTCCGGGCTCGCAGCATCGTGGATAATAAAAACGTTTCTTTTCAGTTGAATAAACTGCCAAAAAAAACCTTTGAGATAACGGCGGTTATTCCTTTTTCGGAAATAAAAAAAACCGAAGAATCAATTCTTGAAGACCAAGGCAAATTGGTTGAAATTAAAGGTTTTAGGAAGGGCATGGCTCCCCAAAATATGGTCAAAGATGTTCTTGGCAAAGAAAAACTTACCAGGTTCATACTTGAAAAGATTCTTCCCAAACTTTTTCAGAAAGCGGTTGAGGAGTTTAAATTAAAGCCGATACTTTCCCCCAAGGTAGAGCTTGTTTCGGCAGAGGAAGGCAAAGATTGGCAGGTCAAATTTCTTTCTTGCGAGGAACCGGAAATAAATTTAGGCGGCTATAAAGAAGAAATTAAAAAAGCCGCTTCCGCCAGTGCAAAAATTTGGACCCCGGGAGACCAAAAAGAAGAAAAACCCCAGGACAAGGAAAACGAAAGAGAAAAGAAAGTAAATACCGCCCTGGAATGGCTTCTTAACAATTTGAAAGTGGAAATCAGCGGTCTTCTCATAGAAGATGAGGTTAACCGCAAGTTGTCAAGCCTGATCGATCAAACCCAAAAGTTAGGTTTAACGGTTGAACAATATCTTGCCTCTTCGGGAAAAAAGATCGAAACCATAAGGGAAGAATATGCCAAACAATCACGGGAAAACCTGATCTTCGAGTTTATTCTGGGCAAAATCGCCGACGAAGAAAAAATCAGTGTAACCGAGGAAGACTTGAACAAGGCAACCCAAAAAGCCCAAACAGAAACCGAAAAAAAGGCGCTGGAAAATCAAAAATATTATCTGGCGGTTTTAATACGCCGGCAAAAAACACTTGACTTTCTGGCAAATTTGTAGTAAAAAGCAATTAACTGTAAAACCTATAATATTTATATGACACAGCAAAATAACAACCAGAAACTCCACCAACCTAAAAAAACAAGTTTGGGAAATGATTCGTTCTTAGAGTCGTTGAGGGGTATCGGCAACAACACGCTTTCTTCGGTCAAAAACGATCTTTTTAAGCCGGGCGTAAAAGATATTTTCGATAATCTTTCACCTTTTTCCAACTTCAAACAAGACCTTCAGCCAGATCTAAGGGAAAAACCGCCATTAGATGATAATTTTGGGAAAGAAAACCATTATCAGCAAAAAAGACAATTCGAAATAGTCAAAAGAGAAGAAAGAATTATTTTTACCAGGGCAGAAAAGGAAACCCAGGCCCAGGTACAAAATCTGCAAACTGAAATAAGGAAATTAGCCATCGCCACCGGAGATCTGACTAAAGAAGTCCAGGTTGCCATAATGCAGGAAGAAGTTAACCCAGGCGTTTACCATGTCAATTTCTTACAAAAACTTTACCTTTGGGTTAAGTCCTTGACCGCACAAGTAAAAGAATCTTCTTATTGTTTATCTGTTTTTAATAAAAAATCGCAGAAAAAAAAGAGTTATTGGAATCAATTTAAAAAATCAGGTTCATCTTTTTCCCTTCATCACGACCGAGCCGTCGCCACCCAAGCGGGATAATCCAGTTTTTGCTTTCACAAATTTGTTTTGTTAAAATGTCCCAAGTAAAGGACTGTTGGCTCAGATTGGTGAAGAGCGCTTGTTTTAAGAAAATATCTAAATACGGGCTGTTAGCTCAGTTGGTTAGAGCGTTCGCTTGACATGCGAAAGGTCACAGGTTCGAATCCTGTATAGCCCACAGAAATGAAGCTTCTTTTTATTAATCAGTCGCTTGGCATTGGGGGAGCGGAAACTTTTAATAAAGAACTACTGTTTTGGTTGCAAAATCACGGCATATCAGTTAAAACTTTTGTTACCAACAAAAAATTTCAAAAAATACTCGAAGACGTCGATATCCATTCCGGTCAAATTCCCTTTGTTGTAGATTTTATCGGAAACCGGAAAGGATTTATTAAGGGTATATTTCTTTTACCGTTAACTTTAATCTATTATTTTCTGTTGGTGTTGTCTCAAAGAAATTCAGACATAATCCTCATGTCGGGGTTTATTGAAAAAATTTTGGTTACGCCGATAGCAAAATTGTTAAAAATTAAAGTTGTATGGATTGAGTTTGCACCTCTTAAATCAATTTTTGATAAATTTTTGGGTCTCAACAAATTAATATATAAATTAATAGTTAATTTACCGAACATAATTATTGTTCCTTCCAATAATACATTAACTGAACTTTCAGAAGAATTAAATTTACCGAACAGTAAATTTACTCTAATTCCCTGCGCCAGAAATATTGAAATAAATAATTACTCAAAAATTAAAGTAGAGAAAAACCTTGCCTGCTGTGTTTCCCGTTTGGAAAAAGGCAAAGGCCAGGACTTACTTTTGCAAGCATGGCAAAAAGTGGAAAAAGAAATTCCAAGCGCTAAACTGCGGATTGCCGGAGAAGGCGGTTTTATTGATACTTTAAAACATCTTAATTCTAAATTAAATTTAAAAAATGTCGAATTTGCAGGTTTTGTTCCGGATTCACTAACAGAAATAGCCCAATCAAAAATTGTTGTTTTTCCCACAGTTTGGGAACTGGAAGGTTTTGGCTTAACTGCAGTAGAGGCTATGGCGCTAAGCAGACCTGTTGTTTGTTTTGAGTTTGGTCCACTCACCGAGATTATTGATGAATCAACCGGAATTCTTGTTAAACCTTATGACACTGACACGCTTGCCAATGCTATAATCAAACTATTAAACTCTCCCAGACTAGCTGAAAAAATGGGCAAAGCCGGAAGAAAAAAATATTTAAATAAATTTACCTTTAATATTGTTGGTCAAAAATATATAAATTTAATAAAAAAAGTTTAATTTTATTTGTCTTTCATACTTAATACTAAATACTTAATACATAATACTGTTATATGGACAATACTATTAAATGTCCTTCTTGCGGACAAATAATTGAAATCACTCAAATCCTTAGGGAAGAACTGGAAAAGGAAAACCAGGAAAAATTTCAAAAACAGCTGGCTGAGGCACGAAAATCCGCAGAAGAAAAATCGCTTCTGGAAATTAAAGAACTAAAAACTTCACTGGAAGAAAAAGAAACAAGGCTCTCTCAAATGAGAGAGGAGGAACTGAAACTTCGAGAAACAAAACGCAAACTTGAAGAAAGAGAAAAAGATTTAGAACTGGAAACACAAAGAAAAATTGACGAAGAAAGAAAGAAAATAGAATACGAAACCCAGAAAAGGGCAGATGAACAGTTTAGGCTAAAAAATATGGAAAAAGAGAAAACTATCTCTGACCTTAGAAAGGCTTTAGACGAAGCTCAAAGAAAAGCGAACCAGGGATCACAGCAAACCCAGGGTGAAATTCTGGAGTTAGATCTTGAAAATACTCTGAGAAACTCTTTTCCAAATGACCAAATAGAGCCGGTAGAAAAAGGAATTAAAGGCGCCGATATCCGCCAAGTCGTAAAAAGTCCGAGAGGTACGGTTTGCGGAATAATCCTTTGGGAATCAAAAAGAACCAAAGCCTGGACAAACGAGTGGCTGATTAAATTAAAAAATGATCTTCGCTTTGAAAAAGCAGATATCCCGGTAATCGTCAGCACCGTTTTACCAAAAGAGGCGGAAAATGGATTTGGCTTAAAAGACGGCGTTTGGATCGTCTCTCTCAGTCTGGTTCTTCCTCTGGCCATTATGATTAGAAAAAATCTGCTTGATGTCGGTTATCAAAGGGCACTTTCCGTTAATCAAGGAAGAAAAGCAGATCTTGTTTACGGATTTATTACCGGAAACGAATTCCGCCAGCAAGTTGAATCCCTGGTTGAAGTTTTTAAAGAAATGCAGGATCAGTTATCCAGAGAAAAAATCGCTTTCGAAAAAATCTGGAAGAGCAGGGAAGGTCAAATTAAAAGATTAATTTCCGGCACGGTCAATATTTACGGCGGAGCGCAGGGATTAGTCGGTTCCTCAATGCCACAAATAAAGGGACTGGACTTGATTGAATCGGAAAACTAAAAAAGCAGTTCTAGTTTTGACGGATAAACTGAAATTTTGACCGGTAAGTTGTCTTTAAGTTCCCCGTCTATTTGAGTTCCAACCTGCAAGTCAGATTCCAAATAAAATTCTTTTCCGCTCATTGATTTTATATGGCCAAAATTTAACTTCCCGACAACATGGAAAATAAGTGTTTCCCATAAAGATTGAAAAAAGTTTCTATACTCGACAAAGTATAGGTTTAATAACCCGTCATTGGAAACTATATCTTTATCTTTGCTTAATGGAAAAATTTGCAGAATTTTCGGAGGGGTGTTTAAAACCATCAAAGTGCAAACTTTAACGGTAAAACTTTTTTCATCAGCTTTAATTTTCAGCTCTATTTTTTTTATTTTTAAAAGTTCGGCAAGGGCACTAATCAAATAAGAAAAAATCCCAAAATTTGATTTGTTTCTTTCTTTGGTAATTTTTAAAAAATTTTCCTCAAAACCCAAACCCAAACCCAAAAGAAAAAAGACTTTTTTCCCGTCAAAGTCAGCCACTCCAATATCAATCGCTTTTATTCTTTCTTCAAGAAGAAAATTAAAGTTTTTCATAAAACCGTTTAATCCAAAAGATGCCGCCATAATATTGGCCGTTCCGGCAGGAATTATCGCCAAAGGTAAATCTAACTTTTTATTTAAGATGTAACCCATTGATTCAGAAACGGTTCCGTCTCCGCCGATGCAAATTACCCCTTGAGTTATTTTTAAATTGTGCCCGGGAAGCAAATTGATGGGAGTAGGTTTTTCTACCGCCAGGACATCAAATGTTTTGCCGTGATTTTTTAGAAATACTTTTAAATCGGACAAAATTTTCCGGCCGGATCCTTTCCCGGCCATAAAATTGGCGATAATCTGGAAATCTACTGCTTCCGTCATCTCTCCTAGATTTTACATTATTGTGGGCTTTCTGTATAATCGCAATCAACATGTCATCAAATAAATTAGAAATCATGCGTCATTCAACCAGCCATTTATTAGCTTCGGCGGTCATTGAACTTTGGCCCGATACCAAACTGGCTATCGGTCCGGCGGTCAAAGACGGCTTTTATTACGATCTGGAATTTGCCTCGCCCGTCTCCGACGCCGATTTGCCGAAAATAGAAGTCAAAATGGCGGAAATAAAAGCCAGAAATCTTGATTTTGTAAAAAAAGAGATTTCTTCTGATGAAGCCAATAAAATATTTGTCGACCAACCCTTTAAATTGGAATTGATTGAAGATTTAAAAAAAGAGGGAGTAAAAAAAGTTTTAACTTACTCCACCGGTAAGTTTATTGATTTATGTATTGGACCCCACGTTGAAAATACATCTGATATCGGGGAGTTTAAACTTCTTTCGGTGGCGGGAGCATATTGGCGGGGGAGCGAAAAAAATAAAATGTTAACCAGAATTTACGGCACCTGTTTCCCGACTCAAAAAGAACTTGATGAGTATCTTAAGTTTCAGGAAGAAGCCAAAAAAAGAGACCATCGGGTAATCGGTAAAAATCTAAATCTTTTTGTTTTTTCCGACCTTGTTGGTAAGGGATTACCGTTGTTTACGGAGAAGGGATCCGTTATCCGCCGAGAATTAGAAAGATTTATTGTGGATGAAGAAATCAAGCGGGGATACCATCATGTTTATACCCCTGATTTGGCAAACGTAGCCTTATATAAAAAATCTGGCCATTACCCTTATTACAAAGACACCATGTATCCGGTAATGAAAATTGATGAGGAGGAATTGATTCTTCGACCCATGACTTGCCCGCATCATTTCCAGTTGTATGCCAGTAGGCCAAGAAGTTATAAAGAACTACCGATAAGATATGCCGAGTTGGCAAAACAATTTAGATACGAAAAATCAGGTGAATTAACCGGCCTAATGAGGGTTAGGCTTTTTTGTTTAGCCGATGCCCATATCATCGCCCAAAAAGATCAGGCGGTAACGGAAATTAATAACGTTCTTGACTTAATTGAAGACGTAGCTTCTGAATTGGGACTACAAAAAAGTACCAATTATCGTTATCGATTATCGCTTGGAGACAAGGAAAATGAAAAAAAATTTTACAAAGATAACGAATCTTGGGATTTTGCCGAAAATGTTTTAAGACAAGTTTTAGTCAATCGAAGCGCGCCATTTTATGAAGAAAAAGGAGAAGCAGCTTTCTATGGACCTAAGATTGACATTCAAATGAAAAATTTTGCCGGAATTGAAAACACCGCTTTCACTGTTCAGTATGACTTCGTCATGCCAAAAAGATTTAACCTGACTTACATTGACGAAAAAGGCAAAGAAAAGGAACCGATAGTAATCCATCGTTCGTCCATCGGCGCCATTGAAAGAGTAATGGCCTTTTTGATTGAGCATTATGCCGGGGCGTTTCCGGTTTGGTTAGCCCCCGTGCAAGTAAAAGTTATTCCTGTTTCCGAAAAAAGTTTAGAATATGCTAAATCTGTCGCCGAAAAACTGCAAAATGAAGAAATTAGAACAGAATTAGACGACCGAAATGAAAAGATGCAAGCTAAAATAAGAGATGCGGAAATGGAAAAAATTCCCTACATGCTCATTATCGGCCCAAAAGAAGCGGAGGATCAAAGTGTCAGTGTAAGAGTCAGAGGAGAGAAGGACTTGGGAAAAATGAGTTTCAATGACTTCCTTCAACTTATTAAAGAAGATATTGCGGACAAGAGGCAAGTTTGATATAATTTTTGGCATCTAGTGGCGAAGTATTACAAAATCAATCAATTCATACAGGCAAAAGAGGTCAGGGTTGTTAGTGAAGAAGGCAGTCAGGTCGGCGTCATGCCAATTTTTAATGCGATTCAGAAGGCAAGAGAAGCAGGGGTCGATTTGGTGGAGGTCGCTCCGGGAGCAAAACCGCCAGTATGTAAAATAATTGATTTTAAAAAGTTTAAATATATCGAGGCCAAAAAGGAACAAGAGGAAAAAAAGGCGCAAAAAGGAGGAGACATTAAAGAAGTTCAACTTTCTCCTTTTATCGCTAAAAATGATTTTCAAAACAGAATAAAAAAAACCCGTGAATTTATCGAAGAAAATAACAAAGTAAAAGTCAGAGTCAGATTCAAGGGCCGGGAAATGAATAAAAAGGATTTTGGTTTTAGATTAATTGAGGAAATGGCTCATGAACTTGAAGGGATAGCGGGAAAAGAAAATGAAGCTAAATTTTTCGGCCGGGAGATATCAGTTATTTTCGGCCCGCAAAGAAAAAAATGAACAAACTAAAAATAAGAAAATCAGTTTCACGCAGGGTCAAGATTACCGCCAGCGGTAAGGTTTTGCATGCGTCAAATTTTAAAAGGCATCTCCGAAAAAATAAGTCAGCCGGTCAAAAAAGAAGATTAAACGGGCTTAAGTCTTTTGACAACACCAGAAGTAATAAAATTAAAAAATTCCTAGGAGCCGCATGAGAGTAAAGACAGGATTCGCCCGTAAAAGGGCGCACAAAAAGATATTGGTTCAAAACAAGGGTTATCGGATGACAAAACGCCGTTTGGTTAAAGTGGCCAAAGAGGCACTTCTTCATGCCGGAGCCTATGCTTATAACGGCCGAAAAGAGAGAAAACAGCAATTTCGAAGGCTCTGGATCTCCAGGATTACCGGCGCCCTCGAGGGAACCGGGGTAAAATACAGCCGTTTTATCAAACTGCTTAAAGATAAAAAAATTGACCTCGACCGGAAAGTTTTGGCCGAAATTATTCAAGGCGATCCGGCCATTTTTCAAAAAATTATTGAAGAAGTAAAAAGGTAACTGTCAACAAATCTTTCTGATATTTTTAACTCACAGGTCATGTTTTATTCTATATATTTGGCAAATTCTTGTGCATATGCATTAATAATTGTATGAATTTAGGTGAAAGAATTTTGGAAAAAGCAGTCGATATTGCACTTGTTGGAATATATTTTAATATTGAGATTTTTGGCGCAAAAAGAAAAGACTGGAAAAAATTAGAAATATATGTCGAAGACGATTTCGAAGAACTTAACTATGAAACCATTAAAAGATCAATTACGTACCTGAGGAAAAAAGGTTTAATTCAAACCGTAAGAGAAAAACATCTCTTGCCCAAAATAACCAAGGAAGGACAAAAAAGACTCTCCGTAATACTGCCACATTACGACGAAAAAAGAGAATGGGATAAATGAGTTTATCTCATCACTTATGACCTTCCTATAAATAAAAATAAAGAAAGGAATTATCTGCGTTTTTTCTTGAAGAAAATTGGTTGCGGCAAGAAAAATTTGCTGACGAGGAGAGGTTAAACGATTCAATCTTGATATCGTCTTTGGGAAAAGACGGAACAATCGGAAATCAAGATTTATCCGACTTGTTAGTAAATGTTTATAAATTAACGGATTTAAATGAGAAATATAAAAATTATATTCTTACGGTCAAAGAAAACAAATCAACAAAGGAACAGCTTATTTTTCATTATTTAAACATTTTAGGCAATGATCCGCAATTACCGTTTCCGCTTTTACCCGAATGGTGGTTGGGCAATACCGCCTTTAAACATTTCTACAAAATCTCCCATTAATTATTGAACAATTTTAAGTGCATATGCATTGTTATTTTGTACACTTGAACTTTCTTTTATCCTTTGTTATAATTCTTTTAACAATTTAATAAAGGCTTTGATGGGGAGATGTTCGCCCCGGAGCTGGTCGGCCGAATCCCCGCCAGGCGGCGGGGGATTAAGCTAACCCGGGATTGCCCGTAATCGCAAAAAAGCGTGTCGTTCGCAAAACGGAGCGCTCACGATCTAGGTAAGGTGGTACAACGGTTAAAAATTAAAACCGTCCTTTTAAAAGGACGGTTTTTGCATATATGACAGAAAAAGATACCGACCGACAATTAAAACACGAGGAACAGATTGCCCTGGGATTAATCGGAGCCCTAAGAAAAGAGGGGGCCTGTGATTTAGAACTACTTGATCAAATTTTTAGAAATTTAAAATCCGATAATGCCTTTTGTATCGCCCTAAAATCAGCCGTTGCCGACAGTAAGTTACCGGATAAAAATATATATCCAAAATAAAATTATAAACCGGAAATCCAATCTAAATATGTGCTAAAATTTAATAAATGCTGAAAGACCAAATAAGAAATTTAAAAAACGAGGCCATCGGGGAAATTTTGGAGGCAAAAAATCCGCAAGAGTTGGAAAGAATCAGAGCGGGTTTTTTGGGCCGGTCGGGAAAAATAAACCGCCTGACGAAAGAAATTCCCAAACTTTCACCTGAAGAAAAAAAAGATCTGGGCCAAGCGATCAATGAGGCAAAAATTAACATTGAATCAGTCCTTCGGCAAACTCAGGATAAACTATCTGTCCAAAGCGATAATCACCAAAAATGGTTTGATGTGACCGCGCCGGGGATAAGACCTCCCGAAGGTCATCTGCATTTGGTTACCGAAGCAATCAGAGAAATAACTTCCATTTTTACCAGCCTTGGTTTTCACCGCGCCCGATATCCGGAAGCGGAATGGGACTGGTATGCTTTTGAAGGGTTAAATATGGCCGAAAATCACCCCGCCAGAGATGAATGGGAAACTTTTTTTATTGAAAATCTGGAAAATAAAAAACTGGGCAAGGGCGTGCTTACGCCCCATACCTCTTCAGGCCAGCTGCGGGAAATGGAAAAGTATCCCCCCCCAATCAGAATGATAAATATTGCCAAATGCTACCGCCGCCAATCTGATATCTCACACGTGCCGATGTTTTATCAATTCGAAGGTCTGGTTATCGACAGGGAAATATCCATTACTCATCTTAAAGGTACTTTAGACTACTTTGCCAAAAACTTTTTCGGCCCCAACAGAAAAATCCGTATTCGACCGTTTCATTTTCAATTCACCGAACCGTCATTTGAAGTCGATATTTCTTGCGGTCTTTGCGAAGGAAAAGGATGTAAATTCTGTAAAGAAGGGTGGCTGGAATTGGGCGGTTCGGGCATGGTCCATCCAGCTGTCTTAAAAAACGGTGGCATTGATCCCCAAAAATACTCCGGCTTTGCTTTCGGTTGGGGGGTCGAGAGAACTTACATGATGAAAGCAGGATTAAAAATCGATGATATTAGAATGCTTTACGGTAACGACCTAAGGTTCCTAAAACAATTTTAATTAAAAATTATGAATATCAAAATATCCGACTCCTGGCTTAGAGAATTTATTGACACAAAAGCTACCTCGAAACAAATCGCGGATTGTTTGTCTCTGTGCAGTCAATCGGTGGAAAAAATTATTCCTGCTGACAATGATTTTATTTATGATATTGAAATCACCACCAACCGGCCGGATTGTCTGTCGGTTTACGGCATTGCTAGAGAATTAATCGCGATTTTACCTAGATTTAATATTCCCGCAAAACGTAGAGACGTGGTATACCGCGTCTCTACAATAAATAATAGAAATAGAAAAAAAACCCTACCTCTAAATGTAAAAATTTTCAAATCTGACCTTTGTCCAAGATTCACCGCTCTTATTTATGACAATATTGTGATCAAATCATCCCCGCAGTATGCTCAAAAAAGGCTAAACCAGTCCGGCATAAGAGCCCTAAACAATGTGGTTGATATTTCCAATTACCTAATGCTTGAATTAGGCCAGCCGATGCATACTTTCGACTATGACAAAATATTAAAAAACAAAATGTTGCTTCGAGAATCAAGAGACGGAGAAGAAATCGTCACTTTAGATAGCCAAAAAAGAACTTTAAAACAGGGAGTAATGATTATTGAAGACGGGGAAGGGAGACTGGTTGATTTATGCGGCATTATGGGGGCAAAAAACTCGGAAACAGACGAAAATACCAAAAGAGTCCTGCTTTTTGTCCAAACTTATAACCCGATGAAAATCAGAACTGCTTGCCAATCGTTGGCTTTCCGCACCGAAGCCGCCTCACGGTTTGAAAAGGGAATTGATCCGGAAGGAGTAATTCCCGCCATGGAAAGAGCGACTTTACTTTTTAAAGACTGGTGCAATGCCAAACCGGCCAGCCAGCTTTTTGATATTTATCCCAATCCTGCAGAAGTTAAAACGGTTGGTGTCAACTCTGACAAAATTAACCAAATTATGGGGGTAAAAGTGGATTTAGAAGAATCCCAAAATATTCTGGAAAGTTTGGGTTTTAAAACAAAAATGAAAAATAATACCATTGAGGCAGTCGTTCCTCATTGGCGCAATAACGACATTGAAATTCCGGAAGATTTAGTTGAAGAAATAGCCAGAATTTATGGCTACCACAATCTTCCTAACGTATTGCCCCCGATCACGTCATTAAATTTTCAAAAAGATTCAACCTTCGAATGGGAAGATAAAATTAAAGACTGTTTAAAGCATTGGGGTTTTACGGAAACTTCCAGTTATTCAATGGTCGGTAAAAATTTAACATCCAATCCCCAGGATCACTTAAAGATTACCAACCCCTTAACCGATGATTTGGTTTACCTTAGAACTTCTCTAATTCCCTCACTTTTAGAAGTTATTGCCAAAAACAAAACCGAAACTGAAATCAAAATTTTTGAAATGGCCAATATTTATCTCCCCCAGGGAAAAGATAAACTCCCTCAAGAGATTATGGAATTAACACTGGTTTGGGGAGGAGATAATTACTTAAAACTTAAGGGTATTTTAGAAGCCTTGATAAATGAATTGGGAACCGGACAGTTTGAAATAGAACCAAGCGGTTGCTTGAACTTAAACAAATACGCAAAAATAACTATCAAAGGAAAATGTTTTGGCATTATCGGGGAAACCAAAGACGGTTACAACGTCCTCGAAATCGAATTGCCGGTTTTGCTCGAGTTTGCAACCCAAACCAAAAAATACACTCCCTTGCCAAAATATCCGCCGATAATTGAGGATTTTTCTTTTGTTGTCCCGGCTCAAACCCTTGCCGGACCGATTATTGAGAAAATTAGAAAAACCGATGAATTAATTAAATCCGTTAAATTAATTGATTCGTATGAAAACACCAAAACTTTCAGAATTACTTATCAATCAGAAAGCCAAAATTTGACCGATAAGGAAGTCGGGGTAATCAGAAAAAAAATAATTAAAAAAATGGACTTAAAACACAACTTTTCCCTTAATTCTTCCTCTTAACAGGGATAGGAGTTTTTTCAACTATGAAACTGATTATTCCCCCATAAAGTGTCTCAAATCCTTTAACGGTATCTTCCGCGTCTTTCCAAAAAGTGAGGACTGCCTCTAAATCTATAGACCCGCGTTTCTGGTCAAGTCTCCTTATAACGTAAAATTTATGGACTAAATCTTTAGCCTCTGGACACCCATCAACCCAATTATCTCCAAATCTTTCGGCAACTTGACATTCCCATGAAACCCAAGTCGGATAAGGCCCGACAATCCGTGCCTCTAAAATTTCTTTCGAGTCACGGGAAGAACTTCCTCCTTTTCTTTCTGTCATTGTTGGAGGAATTTTACTTTATTTTTAAAAAAAGTCAAGATGACAAAGTGATTCAATCTATGTCGGAATTGGGGTAAGAGAAAGAGTGGGAACTAAAGTTGGGGTAACCGGCACCGGGGTGGGAGACGGCTCCCAGTTCCAGGGAACATTAACCCCGAATCTGGTTTCCTGACTGGCCTGATTACCGGCAGAATCGGTTGCTACCGCCTTAATAGTATGTTTACCGTCAGGCAGGTTCATTGCCAATTCATAGGGATAGGAGGTAAGCGTCTTTTCCGGGCTTCCATCAATATAAACTTCAACTTTTAGCACTTCATTAGAAGAAACAGTTTCAATCCTTAAGGTAAAATCATTGTTAATCTGAGATTGATCCGCCGGCTCATTGAACTTAATATAAATTGAGTCATTGTTATCGCAATATTGGATGGGAGGATAATATCTCTCATCTGTTTGTTTCGACAGCCAGATATCAATCCCTTTCTGCCATTTATTTTCTCCGTTTTCATTTTCAAAAGGATCGCTCTCTTTAAAGATAAAAAATTCCTTTTCTTCATAATTGTTTTTTGCAACATCAACAGTTGTCGCCAGTTTATTCTGCCCTCTGCACAATTTAAGTTTAGGATGAATCGGGTCTTCCCCGGTAGGCTCAGTCCCCTTAATAAAATATTCACTTCTTTGGGAAAACCCATCGTGTGCTTTGTAACCGGAAACACTATCCACTTCAAGCTGGACCACCCCTTCAGGAACAGAAAATACTTCCACTTGTTTATTTTTTAGATATTCGGTGATTATCCTTCTCCAGATCGGCGCCGCTCCGGAAATACCGGAAACCAATTGTCCCATCGCCGAATTATCGTTATTCCCGACCCAAACACCAATTATCACCTGCGGCGACCAGCCGATGGTCCAGTTGTCCCGCCTGTCATTGGTAGTACCTGTTTTTACCGCCACCTGGCGGCCGGAAATTTTAAGAGCGCTGTTTTCTCCAAAAGTCATTTTCCTAGCTTCATTATCCGAAAGAATATTTGAAATTATAAAAGCTTCTCCGGGGGAGAGAACCTGTTTCCCCGCCACCGGTTTAAACTCTTCCAAAATATTGCCGTCCTTATCGGTGACCTTTGAAATTACCACCGGCTCCACTTTGTTGCCTCCATTAGCAAAAGCACTGTACGAAGAGGCCAAATCAAGCAGTTTTACCTCCCCTCCTCCAAGAGTTAACGACAAACCAAAACGTCTCAGGTTTTCACCGGTTGGCTCCAGCGTAGTCAGCCCCATATCAAAAGCTGTGGTTAGCATTTCTTTAATCCCCACCAAGCCCAAGGTCTTTACCGCCACGATATTAATTGAATTTCCAAGAGCGTATCGAAGCTGAATCGGTCCATGTTCTTTCCCGTCATAATTAACGGGAGTATATTCTTTTTTATCCCCGCCGGGAAAAGTGGTTGAAACATCCATCAGCATCGTCGAAGCGGTCAAACCTTTTTTAAGAGCCGAGACATAAGTAACCGGTTTGATTGTTGAACCCGGTTGTCTTTGGGCGGTAACGACATTGTACTTGCCGTCGTAATCCGGATCGTCATAGTTCTTACTGCCAATCATCGCCAAAACTTCCCCGGTTTTGGGATTAATTATCACCGCCGCTCCGTTGGTGATGTGTAATTTTTCGACTCTCTTTATCTCTTCACTGACGATACTCTGCGCTTTTTCCTGCAAATCAAGATCAACACTGGTCGTAACCCGCAGTCCGCCCAACTCGACCACTCTTTCTCCATATTTTTCTTCAAGAATTTTTTTAACATACATCACAAAATGGGGTGCCTTCAGTAAACCGCCGCGGGAAACAAATTTTACTTCCTTTAGGTCTTTCAGGGCTTGTTCTTCCTGCTCGTCCGTAATGTAACCATCTTCCTTCATCCGCCTCAAAACCGCCTGGGTTCGGCCAATATAGGCGTTGGGGTTATTGCCGGTTGGTGAATAAGCCGACGGCAGTTGGGGCAGTCCCGCCAAAATAGCCGACTCAATCAAGTCCAAATCTTTAGCGTCTTTGCCGAAATAAGAAACGGAGGCCTCTTGAACCCCCCAAGCCGTCCCGCCGTAAGGCGCTTCATTTAAATACATTTGAAGAATCTGATCTTTTGAATAGCGCGACTCAATCTCAAGCGATAATATCAGCTCTTTTAGTTTTCTGATCGGAGTTCTTTCCGGAGAAAGGAGGACATTTTTAACCAGTTGCTGTGTCAAGGTGGAACCACCGATCAGCCGTTGTTTGAAAATCAGGTAATAAACAATTCTGACATACCCTTTAGGGTCAAAACCCTTATGTTTAAAAAAATCTTTATCTTCAATCGCCACGGTTGCGTTCTGCATGTCTTTTGTGACTTCGTACAATTGAATGGGAGTCCGGCGCTGATCCTCAAAAATATCATAAATCAACTTATCGTTGCGGTCGTAAATTTTGGTTGAGAAACCTTCCTTGCGCACAATCCGATCCGGCCGGGGAAGATCACGGGCAACTACCGCCAAACCGACCACCGCCAAAAAAGAACTGCCGATGACGAAAAGAAAAAGAAAAAAAGAAAGTTTGGCGATGACTTTGCTTAGGCCGGCCCTTTTGGCCCGATAATATGAATTTTTGGCAAAGCTAATCTGGCTGTCAGCCAATTGCGTGAGCCTGCTTTTCCAGACGTTGCGCCAGTCGGGATTTCTCATATATATAAAATATATCACAATAATTTGTTAAAATGAACGGATGAAAGTTGTTTTACAAAGAGTTACTCAGGCAAAAGTTAATGTAAATAAAAAAATTGTTGGTGAAATAGGATTGGGACTGGTACTTCTGGTGGGAATAGAAGATGGAGATAGAGCAAGAGTAAGGGAAATTGCGAAAAAGATACTAAACTTGAGAATTTTTAACGATCAAAACAGTAAAATGAACTTGTCGGTTTTAGACATCAAGGGGGAAATCCTGGTTGTGCCGCAATTTACCTTACTGGCCGATACCAAACAGGGCAACCGCCCTTATTACGGTAATGCCGCCGGTCCGGAAATAGCTAAGCCGATATTTGACAAATTTGTTGATGAATTAAAAAAATCTAAATTAAAAGTTGAGACTGGAATTTTCGGGGCAAAAATGCAAGTAACACTTTTAAACGACGGACCAGTTACCATCTGGCTTGAGTTTTAAAAATATTGTAAAATGTCGCTATGGATGAAATACAAAACCTTTTAACCCGCGGGGTGGAAAAAATATATCCCTCAAGACAGGAACTGGAAAAAGTTTTAAGGTCGGGAAAAAAACTAAGACTTTATCAGGGTTTTGATCCTTCCATGCCCTCACTTCATCTGGGCAATTTTGTCGGTCTGATGAAACTGCGCCAACTCCAAAAATTAGGCCATAAAGTGATCTTTTTGGTCGGGGATTTTACCGGCATGATCGGCGACCCGACCGATAAATTGGCCACCCGCAAAATGCTGACCCGGGAAGAAACCTTAAAGAATTCGCAAACCTGGAAAGACCAGGCGAGTAGGGTTTTGAATTTCGAAGGTGATAATCCGGTCAAAATGCTGTTTAATTCCGAATGGCTGGATAAAGTTAATTTTAAAGACCTGATCGGTTACACCTCGCATTTCACTTTCCAACAGTTAATTGAACGGGATATGTTTCAAAAAAGATTGAAAGAAGATAAACCGATTTATCTTCACGAATTTTTATACCCTGTTGCCCAAGCAATTGACTGCATCGTTATGGATGTCGATTTGGAAATCGGCGGCAACGACCAGACTTTCAATATGCTGGCGGGAAGAACCTTAATGAAGGGGATTAAAAATAAAGAAAAATTTGTCCTATCAACCAAACTCTTGGTTGACAAAGACGGCGATAAAGTCGGTAAGACCACCGGCAATGCGTTGTTTTTGGATTCTACGCCGGAAAACTTTTACGGCGGGATCATGTCGTTTCCGGACGAAGTTATCGCTTTGGCTTTTGAATTGTTGACCGAAGTTGATCTTGAAGGGTTAGAAGCAAAAATCAAACAAGACCCGATGGGGGAGAAAAAAAGATTAGCTTTTGAAATTGTAAAACTATTGTGGAGTGAAGAAGATACTCAAAAAGCACAAGATATTTTTGAAAAAACGTTTCAAAAAAAAGAGTCTCCAAATCTTGAAGTAAAAGTTATTAAAAATGCCAAACTTGAAGACGCCCTGGTCGAGCTGAATTTAGCCGCCAGTAAAAACGAGGCCAAAAGACTTATTCAACAGGGAGGGGTGGATGTCGAAGAAGAAAAAGTAGTTGACTCTAACTTTAAATTACCCGAAAATAAAGAAATGATTATAAAGGTCGGAAAAACAAAGTTTGTAAAAATCAAAAAATGTATTTAAATAAAAAACAACAAAAACTTTGGACAATTATTGTCGCCATTGCTTCACTCGCTCTGGTTTTTACTTCGCTGGCACCATTGCTAATGACTTCGTTACGATAAAGTTAAAATATGCAGATTAAACTATCAGATCCGGTTGAAAAACTTTTTATGGTGGGGCCGACCTATGCCAAAAGATTGGAAAAACTGGGAATTTTTACAATTGAGGACCTTCTTTACTATTTTCCTTTCCGTTATGATGATTTTTCGTTAATTTCGCCAATCGGCCATCTTCAACCCGGGGAAACCGTAACCATAACCGGTAAAGTTGAATCCATAGTAAATGAATTCACCAAAAACGGTAGAAAAGTTCAAAAAGCGCAAATTTCCGACAATACCGGAAAAATTGAGGCAATTTGGTTTAACCAACCATTTTTAACTAAAACAATCAGAGCGGGGGAATCCTACAACTTTTCGGGAAAATGCGAATGGTTCGGCAGAGAAAAAGTCCTTCTTTCCCCGGAATACGAATGTATTAAGCATCAAGTATCAAGTATTAAGGGTAAAAATGAAATTAATAATGTTCATACCGGAAGGTTAGTTCCAGTTTATCCCGAAACATCAGGCATTTCCTCCAAATGGCTCCGTTCCAGAATTAAAATTGCGCTGGAAATATTTTCCAATCAAATTGAAGAATTTTTACCAGATGAAATGATTAAAAAAGAAAATTTAGTTTCGGAAAAAGAAGCGATTTTTCAAATTCATTTTCCCGATAATCAAACTTGGGCGCAAAAAGCAAAAGACCGTCTGTCTTTTGACGAGCTGTTTTTAATCCAGCTTTCTTCGAAGATCAGAAAGTCCCTTTGGCAGAAAAAAACTTTAACCAAAAAATTATCAGTTAAGAAAAAAGACGTTGACAAGGTGGTAGATAGTCTACCTTTTAAGCTCACTAAAGCCCAGGAAAGATGTCTGAATGAAATTCTTAATGATATTGGAAAAGACATTCCAATGAACCGTCTTTTGGAAGGAGATGTCGGTTCTGGAAAAACCGTTGTTGCCACTATCGCGGCCTACGCCGCTTATTTAAACGGATCAAGTACTTTATTTATGGCGCCGACAGAGATTTTAGCCAACCAACATTTTTCCACATTACAGTCATTGTTATCCCCGTTGGGTATCACTATTGAATTAATTACTGGCAGTCGAAAACCGAAAGTGCAAAGTGCAAAGTGCAAAGTTCAAAACTGTGGAAAAAATATTCCAAAAATAATTATCGGCACCCACGCTTTGCTTTATCAAGATTTTACGACCAACGAAATCGGCTTGGTTATTGTGGACGAACAACACCGGTTTGGGGTTGAACAAAGAGCGCTTCTGGCTCAAAAAGGTAAATCTCCTCATTTTTTAACCATGACCGCCACCCCAATCCCCAGAAGCGTGGCCTTAACTGTCTTTTCAGACCTGGATCTTTCCATTATTGACGAAATGCCTGTTTCGCGAATTCCGGTAAAAACTTGGGTTGTCCCTAAAGAAAAAAGGGGTGCCGGCTATGATTGGATTAAAACAAGAATTAAAGATACGCCCGAACAAGCTTTCATTATTTGTCCTTTAATAGAAGAATCTGAGTCGCTAAAAGACGTGAAGGCGGTATCTATTGAATACGAAAAGCTGGCAAAAAATATTTTTCCCGATTTAAAAATCGGATTATTACACGGTAAAATAAAATCAAAGGAAAAAGAAAAAATATTAAATGATTTTAAAGAGGGGAGACTGGATATTCTTGTTTCCACTCCGGTAGTTGAAGTTGGTATTGATATTCCCAATGCCACCATTATGGTTATTGAGGGGGCAGACCGGTTTGGTTTAGCCCAACTTCACCAACTTCGCGGCCGGGTCGGCCGGAGGAATTTACAATCATACTGTTTTCTTTTTTCCGAAAAACAAGACGATAAATCCTTAAAAAGATTAAAATATTTAGAAACCACAAATTCCGGTTTAAAATTAGCCGAAGCGGATTTGTCTCTGCGGGGTCCGGGAGATATTTACGGCATCAAACAGCATGGATTTTTTAAGTTGAAAATCGCCAGCTTGTCAGACATAAATTTGATACAAAAAACCCAAAAAGCCGTTGATCAAATTTTAGAAATCAATTCCGTCTTGAAATCAAGACTGGAAAAGTATAGAATGACTCCTGTTAGTAATTAAACCCTAAGCACTAAATCCTAAATTCTAAATAAATTCAGATCCTTCAAATACAAATGTTTAAAATTTTGTTATTTGAAATTTGAAATTATTTAGGAATTAGAGTTTAGAATTTAGAAATTTGAGTTATGACACCATTACCCAAAAGACGCTGGTCAACCAGACGACAGGGAAAAAAGAGAGCGACCTTAAAAGCATCTTCCCAATCTGCGGTTAAATGTCCCAATTGCGGAGAGCTTAAGATTTCCCATTTTGCCTGTTCTAAATGCGGATTTTATGACGGTAAAAAAATCATTACTATAAAAACTAAAAAGGTTAAAAAGCCAGTTGAAGACAAGAACTGACCCCCGCCACAAAAAAAGAAGAGAGGTTGTCAGCTCTCTTTTTTCTTATCTTTTTAATAAAGATCAACTGTTTAGTCCTGCCGTAAAACCTATTGTTGACAACTTGACAGAAATTGATAATAAAATTGTGGCTTCGGCGCCGGAATGGCCGCTTGAGCGGATAAATAGGATAGATCTTTCAATTTTGAGACTGGCGGTTTTTGAACTATTGATAAAAAAAACGGAACCGCCGAAAGTTATAATTGACGAGGCGGTTGAACTGGGAAAGGAATTCGGCTCTGAAAGTTCCGCGTCTTTTATAAACGGAGTCTTGGGAGATGTTTGGGAAAAAAATGACCTTAATTAACAATCAAGAAATAAATTTAGAAGAACTGGAAAATAAATTAGGCCTGATTTTTAAAAATCAAGACCTGCTTTTAAATGCTTTAATCCACCGCTCATATTTAAACGAATCAAAAAAGACAAAGCTGCAGTCAAACGAAAGACTGGAGTTTTTGGGGGATTCGGTTCTGTCATTTTTGGTCTCAGGCCTGATCTTCGAAAAATATCCGGATCTTCCCGAAGGTAAACTAACCTTTATCAGAACCTTTCTGGTCAGAACGGAAACACTCGCTCTCTTGGCCAAAAAACTTGACTTGGGAAAATTCATGTTGATGAGCAAAGGGGAAGAAAGCGGCGGCGGTAGAGAAAATCCGCTTCTTCTGGCCAATTGTTTTGAAGCTGTTTTGGGAGCAATTTATCTGGATCGGGAAATTAAAATAACCGCCAGTTTTATTCAAAAAAATCTTAAACCGTTCATCTCGTCTATTTCCGATCCGGAAAACCTGAAAGACAGCAAAAGCCTGCTTCAGGAAAAAGTTCAAGCCGATGGCCTATCTTCTCCTGTTTACAAGCTAATTTCTTCTTCCGGTCCAGATCATCAAAAAACATTTGTTATGGGTATTTATGTCAACGGCCAATTACTAGCCCAAGGAACCAGCCGTTCAAAACAAGAAGCAGAAGAAGAAGCAGCCAAGAAAGCCCTTGAGAATTATAATCAAAAAAGGTAAAATACTCATCATGTCTGTTACCATAAGACTATCATTGGTTGGAAAAAAAGGTCAGCCGGTGTACCGAATTTTGGTTTGCGAAAAAAGGTCAAAAAGAAACGGCCGTTTTATCGACCAACTGGGCCATTATGATCCGAATATTAATCCTCCGCTGTTGAAACTTGACGAAAAAAAACTGAAAAGTTGGCAGGAAAAGGGAGCGGTTGTCTCAACCGGACTGGCAAAACTTCTTAAAAAATAAATACTTATGAAAGAATTCTTGGAAAAGCTTGTATCTTATATTGCCAGTGAAGGTGTCTTATACGAAATAAAGGAAGAGTTGTCAGATGGTCTGACAACTTATACCATCTTGGTACCGGAGGAAGAAATTGGTAAAATCATCGGCAAAGAAGGCAAGGTAATTTCCGCGATCAGAACGCTTTGCCGTCTTAAAGCGACTAAAGAACAAAAGAGAATTTTAATTAAAGTCGATCGAATTCAGTAAACGGGAAAGGGGTTTTCCCGGCCGACGGCTATTCCCTCCGTCGGAAATTCTTCTTCCGTTGAGTAGTACTCGTAAGCAGACAATTCTTCAAGTTGTTTCTTTTGCGGAGAGCTTATTTTTGGCAGTTCTTTATCTATCGCCCCCAGAGTTTTGGGTAGTAAGGCAAAATAACTTTTAAGGTTCATCGATCCTGTATAATTGCCAAGCTGGCCGCTTGAAGAAGAATATTCCGAGGTGAGTTTAAGCAAATCAATCGAGAGTAAAGGCAGAGAATTTTCCAGCCGGGAAATTGCTCTCTCTGTTTTATCCACCGGTCCCGAAAATGACAGTGACACGCCGAAAAATTCCGGCAGGTCAGACGCCGCTTTTTTAGCTGATTGCGTAGAAATTTCACCAACAGTAAATTGAAATGCCGAAAGTAAAATTCCTTCTTGGCCAAAGATGTTTTTTATATTTTTAACCACAACATAAAAATCTTTTTCCGCCGGTACCGATTTTAAGGACAAATCAACATTATCCTCCAGTTCTTTTTCCGACAGGGAGCTCAAATCATTTAATTTTCTGGTCAAAACGGTAATTCTTTGATTTTGAGCCTCAATTTCTTTTTTTATTTCCTGGTATTCCTTAAACTTTGGCATAAAAACATATAAACCAATACCGGCGATGACAAAAGTAATTAATACCAGCAAGGCCTGACTTTTAACAAATTTTACAGTATTTTTCATTTCAAGAGAATTAATCTTTTAACGATATCCCTATTTCAAACGGGTTTTTTAAATTTCGGCTGATACTGCCAAAAACAAACCCGGAGAAAGATTTCTTTTCCTTTAATTCCTCCGCCTTGGAATACAGCAAGGACAAACACTGATTATCCAGACAGGATCCGGTTATTTTTGCTTGTTTTTGATTGTTTATTTCAAGTGAGGAAAAAGAATACCCCTCCACAAACAATTCTTTAACCTTGGTTAAAAAGTCCGTTTGGGAAGTTCTTGTTTTAAAAATACCGTCAATTTTACTAAGCCGGTTGTCGATTGTGGCTAAATAAGATTCTTCTTTGTTAAATCTCCCTATTTCGGTTTTTAAAGCAGTTATTTTAAATTCATTGTTTTTGAATTTTTTAGTTGAGCCCGAATAAATCAGCAAGAATATCCCCATCACCAATACCAGGACAAGATTTAAAAAGATAACAAAAGTCCTAAACAGTTTAACTTGACGGTAAAAACCAAATAATTTCTTTTTTTGGGAATCAATCAGGTTAATTTCTTTCATATGCCTTAAATCTCTTTTGCCGCCAAACCGGTAACAACGCTAAAAATCGGAGTGTCTTTCCTCAGGGTTTCCAAAAAGTCCGGGGCGACAGTCAACCCGTAAAAAGGATTGGCAATTTGAACTTCCAAGCCCAAAGTTTTGGTGAAATACTCCGCCGCTCCACTGAGAAGAGAAGAACCGCCAGTTAAAATCATCATCGGTATTTTTTCCTGTTCCTTTTCTTCAAAGAAATTAACCGCCTTTTTAATTTCATTAACCAGCGTCTCGAGCAAAGGCTGGATCGTCTTTCCCACCTTTCCTTCTGCCTCACTGCTAAGTCCATATGTTTTTTTATATTGTTCTGCGGAAGGAACATCTAACCCCAACCCGATATTAATAGCCCTGGTTAATGCCTCCCCTGTACCGGAAAGTGACCGATTAAGGTAAAAATCGCCGTTTTTAATAACAATAATATCGGCGGATTTCATTCCCCAGCTAAAAACCAAAATATTTTTCTTCCCA
>Ga0210017_1000643_pt1 | contig 29882 bp, 23 predicted proteins | sample CryGeyCG2014_020_FD_183966 | JGI IMG/M metagenome (GOLD analysis project Ga0210017, IMG submission 183966) | Groundwater microbial communities from aquifer - Crystal Geyser CG08_land_8/20/14_0.20 (SPAdes) (version 2) | ecosystem: Environmental > Aquatic > Deep subsurface > Groundwater | place... | reverse complement strand
AAAAATAAATCTTGAAATGATTTTTGCCGAGCATATTGAAAAATGCGAGTTTTGTGTCCAATCGGATAGTTGCGCGCTCAAAGATTCTTCTAAAAAATATGCCGCTCCGCTGGCAAGATTTAATGACCGTAAAAAAAATTATCCTGTATGGCATTTCGGCGCGCTGGGCGAAAGAGCCATAAAAAAGAAGAAAAAAGAGATAGATGAAAAGATTGAGAAAAAAGACGTAGAACTCCGCAAAAAACAGGTCAAACAACACGGGACAGGTTTTATCCAATTTGACGCCAGTAAATGCATTGACTGCGGTATTTGCACTGAAATTTGCAGAGAAAAACAAACTGTGGATTTTTATGAGACTCACGGCAAAGGATATTTAACGCAAACTAAACCAACTGATGATTTTAAGAGGGATTGCACCTATTGCGGCCAGTGCGTTGTACATTGTCCGGCAGGAGCGATTCAAGGCGTATCGCATTGGAAGAATGTTGAGGAATTGTTAGAAAATAAACAAGATAAAGTTTTGGTAGCACAAATTGCTCCCTCAATCAGAGTAAGTATCGGCGAAGAATTTGGCATGGACTATGGGCAGGTTGTTACGGAACAATTAGCCGCCGCTATACACGAGCTTGGATTTGATTATGCTTTTGATGTTACATGCGGCGCTGATTTCACCACTTATGAAGAGGCCAGAGAACTTATCCATTGGCTTGAGTCTGGCAAGAATCGGCCGATGTTGACTTCTTGTTGCCCTGGCTGGGTCAAATTTGTTGAGTTTTATTATCCTGATTTTGCGCCTCATTTGACTACTACCCGCTCACCGCATATTATTTCAGGAATTTTAGCTAAAACATATTTCGCGGATTTGATAGATAAAAAGGCAAAAGACATAATTGTAGTGTCAATTATGCCATGTACTGCCAAAAAGCAGGAAATCAGTCTGTACCGTCATAAACTTGATTCAGATTTATGCATTGAAAGATTGGGTTTTGAAGATTATGAGATAGCAACAAAATGTTTTATTAAACATAATGAAAATAAGGATGAATTGCGTTTGCCGGCTGTTGATTATGTATTGACCGCGCGTGAGTTTGCCTATCTTTTGAAAAGAAATAAAATTGATTTTGCGAAAATTAAACCGCGGGCAATGGACAGTCCTTTGGGCGAATATTCTGGGGCAGGCGTGATTTATGGAGCTTCTGGCGGAGTCATGGAGTCGGCTCTGCGCACAGCAGATGCTTTTTTACGAGTTAAGAAAAAATTTGGAAGTCTTGAGCCTGTCCTTTTGGGAAAGAATTTCGTGTCTGACAAGAAGCGACTGTCAAACATCGCAACTGGCAGGATTGATTTTAAGGAGGTCAGGGGCGAGCAGGGGATTAAGGAGGCTACTGTTAAGCTAGGCGGCATTAAGCTCAAAATAGCCGTTGTCAACGGGCTTGGCAACGCGCGTGCGCTTTTGGACAATCTTGCCGCGCGCAGAGTAAAATATGACTATGTTGAAGCAATGGCCTGTCCAGGCGGGTGTATTGGCGGCGGAGGCCAGCCAGTGCCAGTTTCCAGTCAGATTAGGATCAAACGCTCTGTCGCGCTCTATGGCATAGATAAAGACTTAAAAATTCGCACTGCTCACGATAATGTCGCGCTTTTGAAAGTTTATCGGGATTATTTTCAGGGAGACGAGGCCGTTATTGAAAGTTTGTTACACTGCAGGTATAATAAGATTGACCGCGGAGGATATAAAGAAGTTTAAAATTTTTGGTTGTTTAAATAATTTTTTCACTTTTAATAATATGCCGCAAACAACAACTCTCGCAAAATTAAATATTTCATATGCTGTCAAATTTTTAATACTTTTGACCATGGCTGTTTGCGCGCCGCTTTTCGGTTTCCATTCCCAATGGGTAACCGGCCCGATTGTCAATATGGCGCTTATTCTGTCTGTTTTTACGCTTGGCATTCGCGGCGCTTTTTTGATCGGTCTTTTGCCGTCAACCATTGCCCTTGGCGCCGGTCTTCTGCCGGCTATTTTAGCGCCCATGATTCCTTTCATTATCATCTCCAACTGCCTGTTTATTTTGGTTCTTGATTATTTCAAAAATCGGTTGTCGGACAAGGAGATTGCTGCCGTTGATTATTTTCTGGCCATTTTTGTATCCGCGGGCCTGAAGTATTTATTTTTACTGTCAACTTCAAAAATTGTCGCAGGACTTTTATTAAAACAGGAATTGGCCGCCAAAGCGGCTGATATAATGTCTTACCCGCAATTTTTTACGGCTCTGATCGGCGGGGTTTTGGCCGGAGGAGCTTTGAAGATATTAAAAAATGCCAAACAAACTTAAGCCAATCAAAAATTTGGCTAAAGATTTAAAGAATATATCGGCTAAGCGCGTGCTGGTGCGCTGTGATTTTGACGTGCCGCTGAAACAATTAATAATTAACAATAAACAAGAAATAAAAGTCAGGATAATTGACGACAGCAGACTAAAGACATGCCTGCCAACCATTCAATATTTGATCAAAAAGCAAGCCGGACAGATTATTTTAGCCGGTCATCTCGGCCGTCCGGATGGCATGACAGTTAAAAATTTAAGTTTGTTTCCAGTTGCTAAAAGATTAGAGAAATTGTTGGCAGAAAATACAAAATATACGTCAAAGTCGGATCAGCATATGGCCGGAGTGACACAAAATACTCATAAATTCAAAATTCAAAATTCAAAATTCAAAATTCATTTTATCAAAGACATTGACCGATATTTTTCCCGCAAAATTCAAGAGCTGGTCAAATCAAGCGCAAGCCGCATTATTATGCTTGAAAATTTGCGTTTTTCCGGCAGAGAAGAGGCCAACTGCGGTCGTTTTGCAAAGAATTTGAGCCGTATTGCCGATGTTTATGTTAACGAGTCTTTTGCCGCTTCGCACCGCGCGCATTCATCAATTGACGCGATTCAGAATTATTTGCCGAGTTATCTTGGATTTCATACGCAAAAGGAAATTGAAAATTTATCCGCGGTGCTGGACGATCAGCAGAAGCCGCTCGCTCTTATTGTAGGCGGCGCTAAGATTGAAACGAAATTGCCGCTGATTAATTTATTTTTGAACAGAGCTGATTGTATTTTAATCGGCGGGGCTGTGGCGAATAATTTTCTGAAAGCATCAGGGCATGATATTGGCGGATCGCTTGTTGACGACAGTTTTTTGGCTACCGCGAAAAGAATGTTGGCTTTATCTGGAAAGACCGCTGGACCGCAAAATTTTAAGGACAAGAGAAAAATTCAGACATCAAATGCCAGGTTGATTTTGCCGGTTGACTGGAAAATGGAAGGCAGCAGAATTTTTGATATCGGCCCGCGGACAATTAAATTATTTGGTGGTATAATTCAGACAGCCAAAACGATAATTTGGAATGGGCCGATGGGACGCTCGGAAATCGTTAAATTCAAAACAGGCACGGCCGTGGTCGCCAAATTAATTTTAGAATCAGGCGCAAGGACTGTTATTGCCGGTGGCGATACTGGCTTGGTCTTGAGAGGAAAAAAGATTCCTGCCAATATATTTATTTCGTCAGGCGGCGGAGCCGCGCTTGAATTTTTGAGCGGCAAAAGATTGCCAGGGATAAGATAATAATTTTCACCAATTATTTGGATTATGTCTAAAATAGAAAAAATTAAAGCCAGTGAAATACTTGATTCGCGCGGAGATCCGACGGTTGAAGTCAGGGTTGAATTGGACAATGAAATTTTTGGAGTGGCTTCTGTGCCGAGCGGAGCTTCTACCGGAGTTCACGAAGCGCTTGAGTTGCGCGATGGCGACAAAAAGCGTTATCAAGGCAAGGGCACGCTAAAGGCCGTTGCTAACATTAATAAAAAAATAGCTCCTGTTTTGACCGGTTATGACGTGGAAGATCAACAAAAGATAGACAACACGATGATTGATATGGACGGCACGCCTGATAAAGAAGAATTAGGCGCTAATGCCATACTTGGAGTCTCACTGGCTTGCGCGCGCACAGCAGCTTTTTCCCAGAAAATTCCGCTTTACGGCTATATCAATAAATCATATGGGCTGCCGGCAGTCAGCCGCAGAATTCCAATTCCTTTATTCAATATTTTCAACGGAGGAAAACACGCGGACACTAATCTTGATTTTCAGGAGTTTATGATAATTCCAATTATTGACGCAAGTTTTAAAGAAAGGCTGCGCATAGCCGCGGAGATATTTCATGAATTAGGCAGAGTGTTAAAAGATATCGGGTTGGATATTGATGTGGGTAATGAAGGCGGTTACGCGCCGAATATTGATTCTTCAGTCAAAGCAGTTGAATATATTCTCCTTGCCGTAGAGAGAGCAGGGTATAAAGCATGGGAACAAATTGCCCTTGGTATGGACGCAGGAGCTTCCAGTTTTTATCTGGCGCGCGAACAGATGTACAATTTTAGCCTTGACGGATCGTCGCTCGATTCCGACCAATTGATTTACCTGTATAAAGAGTGGTTTGGCAAGTATCCGTTTCTTCTGATTGAGGATCCTTTAGCAGAAGACGATTGGCACGCATGGCAGGCCATGTCTAAAGAGTTCGCGCGAATTAATCTTAAAATTCATAATTATAAGCTTGACGGCCAGAAATTCATCAGGCTGCACGAAAAAAAATTGCACCCGGTAATTGTCGGAGATGACATTTTTACCACAAATTCAAAAAGGCTTGAGGAGGGCATCAGGCTTGGAGTGTCCAACGCAGTAGTAGTCAAACCGAATCAAATTGGCACACTTACCGAGACTATTGAATTTGCCAAATTAGCCCAAGATAACGGTTATCAGCTCGTTGTTTCACATCGTTCCGGCGAAACGTATGATGATTTCATTGCCGATCTCGCAGTCGCGCTTGGCAGTGAATTCATAAAAGCTGGCGCGCCATCACGCGGAGAGAGGGTTGCAAAATATAATAGATTGCTGAAGATAGAGGAGGAAATTTACGGATGAATTAAACGCGCAAGTTTTTTATGTCATTTATAATTCTCTTGGTATATGCGCAAAGCATTTTTTAAAATAACGGGAAGATTTTTTTACAGGCCTTTTGTATTAACAATTTTGGACGGTTTCGGCATCGCGCCGTCCGGGCCTGGCAATGCTGTGGCTATTGCCAAAATGCCTTTTTGGCGGTCTATTTTAAAAAAATATCCTTACACCGAACTGGCCGCTCATGGCGAAGCAGTAGGACTTTTCCATGGCGCGGACGGCAATTCAGAAGCAGGCCATATCAACTTAGGCGCGGGGCGCATCGTAGAACAAGATTTGTTGATTGTTTCTAAAATGATAAAGGATGGCACTTTTTTTAGAAACCCAGCTTTTTTGCAAGCAATCAAGCATATTAAAAAGAATAAATCCAATCTGCATTTGATGGGATTATTGACTGGTGAAAATTCAGCGCACGCTCATCCGGAACATTTGGATGCGTTGATAGAATTATGTCGGCGCCAAAAAATTAAAAATATTTATTTGCATCTTTTTACAGACGGCCGTGATTCTCCTCCTTATGATGGGTATAATTTTTTACATAAATTGATTGGCAAGATTGACGCGAAGAGCGAACATATAGCTACTATTATTGGTCGTTTTTATGGCATGGATAGAAAAAAAGAATGGGGCCGCACCAAAAAAGCTTATGACGCTTTGATTTTTGGTTCTGGAATAAAAGACAATGACGCGTTGCACGCCATTGAAGAGTCTTATGCCCGCGGCCGGTCGGATGAATTTATAAAACCAATCACAATTCTTGAAAATAACGCGATACTGCCGAGAATAGCGGACAATGACGCAGTTATTTTTTTTAACGCAAGATCTGACAGGGCGCGCCAACTTACTAAAGCTTTCATCCAGATGGATTTTAATAAGGATAACCCGGATTCTTTTAAGAGAAAAAAAATTTTAAAAAATTTTTTATTCGTGGCATTGACCGACTTTGGTCCGGATCTGCCGAATCTATTGACAGCCTATCCATCTCCGGACATTAAGGCAACTTTGCCAATGGAGTTGGCTGATTTACGCCAATTATATATTGCTGAAACTGATAAATACGGCCATATGACATATTTTTTTAATGGCGGGTATGCTCATCCGGTTGGAGGAGAAGACAGGATCCTTGTAAGATCTCCGCGAGTAATGTCATATGACGCTACTCCCAATATGGCGGCGGCAGAGATAACCGAACTTATTATAAAAAATATCAAAGGAGAAATTTACGATTTTTTTGGAATTAATTTTGCTAATCCTGATATGCTTGGGCATACAGGAAATTTGACAGCCGCGATTAAGGGGCTTGAATTTGTTGATAGGTGCTTGAAAAAAATCAGCGAAGAAGTAGTTGTGAAAAGAAATGGCTGGCTGGTGATTGTCGCTGATCATGGAAATGTTGAGGAAATGATTGATCAAACAACCGGCAAGGTTGATACAGAACATTCTATTTTTCCAGTGCCTTTTATTTTAATTGGACCGGATGAAGTAGTTGGCAAGATAAAATTGAGGAGTAAAGGAATTTTAGCTGATGTGGCGCCAACCATACTTTATTTATTGAAAAAAGACAAGCCGCCGGAAATGACAGGCAGAAATCTTATTATGACATAACGCTCGTCGTTGTATGAATGCGGCAGGATTGATTTGTCAAAGGCGCAAATTTATATTAAGATAACAATATATTTCATAACATGAAGAACCAAGAATATAAAAATTTTAACACATTTCGTTTTTTTGAGGAGAATTATGGCAGGCAGAATAATGATGGCATAAGCGGGCTTGCCATGCCGGAATATAAAGAAAATAATTATTTCATTTTCAAACTGGCGGTTTTTTTGGTTATGGCTGGGTTGTTTGGCTTTGGGCTCATGCCGATACTGACCTATGTTTTGAAAACGCCATATCCTCTCGTGGTAATGGCGCAAGACGTACAGCGGCTTGATTTGCGGAAAAACGATTTGATTTTTGTTAGGGGCGTGGTTAGCGCGAAAGACATCAAACCGAGCGATGTCGTTGTATATAACGCAGATATAGATGACAGCGGAATGCGAGTTTTGTCGGTCGGTCGCGTTACTGGCAGAAATGACGGCGGCTTGTCAGTTGAAATTCAGGGCGATGCCGCATCTGTCAAGGAAGCGGCTTACCGTCAAGTTGTTGGCAAGGCGATTGGGAGAGAAACCGTATTTAGATTGCCATGGATAGGAGTGTTTGGGGGGTTGTTTAAGAAATTATAATATGCCGAAAGAGGAAATAGCAAATTTGATGGACAAAATAGAGTCTCTTGCCAAGAGGCGCGGTTTTGTTTTCCAATCATCAGAAATTTATGGAGGTTTCGGTTCCTGTTACGATTATGGTCCGCTTGGAGTGGAATTTTCCAACAATATCAAAAAAGCATGGTGGAAATCAATGGTGCAAACAAGGACAGACGTTGAAGGCATTGATGGGTCGATTATTATGCATCCGAAAGTTTGGCATGCGTCTGGGCACGTGGAGAGCTTTACCGATCCTTTGGTTGATTGTAAAAAATGCAGAAAAAGATTCCGTGCAGATCATTTGCTTGAAAATATCGGCACTAGACCCGATTTGGACGGCCGTCGCGAGCCGCCGCATGATGTTTCGTCCGTAACGTGTCCTGAATGCGGCGGAGGATTGACCGCGCCGCGCAATTTTAATTTATTGATGAAAACTTATATCGGCGCGGTTGAAGACAAAACTTCCGAAGCGTATCTGCGCGGTGAAACTTGCCAGGGGATATATGTTAATTTTAAAAACGTATTGGACGCCACAAGACAAAAAATTCCTTTTGGCATAGCTCAAATCGGCAAGGCTTTCCGCAATGAAATTACGCCTGGCAATTTCATCTTCCGCACGCGCGAATTTGAGCAGATGGAAATGCAGTATTTTGTCAATCCCAAAAAAGCCGACAAATATTTCGCATATTGGCGAGAGCAAAGGATGGGGTGGTATAAAAATTTTGGCATGCGAGATAATTTTTTGCGTTGGAGAGAGCATGCTGAAAATGAAAGAGCCCATTATGCCAGGGTTGCTTGGGATATTGAATTTAATTCGCCCTTTGGCGGATGGAAAGAGCTGGCTGGAGTGCATAATCGCGGGGATTGGGATTTAAGCCGGCACGAAAAATTTTCTGGAGTTGATCTGAATTATCGCGACTCGGAGACTAATGAGAAATACCATCCGTATGTCGTTGAAACATCTGACGGAGTTGGGCGCGCAATGCTAGCTTTTTTAATCAATGCTTACGACGAAGTTAAGACCCGTTCCGGCGAAAGTAATACAAAGCACGATCTGGAAGTGGTATTACGTTTGCATAAGGACTTAGCTCCTGTGAAAATAGCCGTGCTTCCACTTTCTAGGAAAGAAAAATTGATTGCGCTTGCCCAAAGTGTTTGGAAGAAATTAAGCGCTCTATATATGACGCATTATGATGATACTGGTTCAATCGGCAAACGTTATCGCAGGCAAGACGAGATCGGGACACCGTATTGCTTGACAATTGATTTTAAATCGTTTGATGACGGTAAAGTAACTGTGCGCGATCGCGATACAATGGCGCAAGACAGGGTTGCCGCGGCTGATTTACAGGCTTATTTTCGTGAGAAATTTGAGTGATTATATGGGTGTTGCTCTAGGTTTTGATGAGTTTTGAAAAGAATCAGACCAGTTGATGGCGTTGGTTTTTTTGTTAATTTTGATTTGAAATGTTATTATGAAAATATAAGGTTAAAAATAGCTATCCGCGTCCGGATAATTTTTTTAAGATCATTTTAATTAAAATGCCATCATCCGACAAAATTGTTATAGCCAAAATTATTTCCATGGTCAGCAGCCCGCTTTATCTCTTTTTGCCGCTGGTGCTCATTATTCTTGGCTCTACTCACTTGGACGGCCATGATCGCCTTATGTGGGGTTTGATGCTGGCTATTTTTCTTGGTTTTTTGCCGTTCGCGACGCTTTGGTTAGGTTTAAAGAGGGGTAGCATTTCGGATATTGATTTTACCATCAGAGAAGAGCGCACTCCGTATTTACTGGCGATCATATTTTTTTGGTCAAGCGCCGCGCTGATTACTTTGATGCTAGACGGTCCGCAGTTGGTTTTTGTACTGATTCTTACCGGTATCGGAATCAGCCTGATGATTCTTTTAATCAATTTTTTTTGGAAGATTAGCAATCACACTCTTTTTTTTAGCGCTGCGGTTTTTTTCGCAGGTCGGATTTTCAGCCGGCATTATCTCTGGTTTTTGATTTTTTTACCGGTAATCGCCTGGGCGCGATATGCGCAGCGCAAACACACAATGTGCCAGTTGATCGCAGGCGCTTTGTTAGGCGCGACCGTAATTTGCTTTTTGCGTTTTTTTGGCTATTAAAAATAATGGTCGAAAAACGTCTGAAAATAAGAACATGATAAAGACAATCAACCATAATAAACTTGCATGGTATCATATTGACAAACTGGACGATGAGTCAATTTTGTTTTTGGAGAACAATTTTCATTTTCACACATTGGACATCAAGGATATTAGGAGTGAAGCTGAGGAGTCAAAGATTGACATTTACAAAAATTATTTGTTTTTGATTATTCAATTTCCGACTCTGCATCGTATGACAGGGCAGATAGGTTATATGGAGCTGGATGTCTTTTTGGGGAAAGATTTTTTGGTGACAATTCAGAAAGAGAAAAATAAAAGCATGCGAGATTTTTATTATCACGCGCAGAACAATCATGGTTTTCGCAAAGCATGTTTTCTCTACGGTCCGGGATATTTGCTTTACCGTATTTTGCAGAAGCTTTACAGGGATACGCGTTCAATTACAAATTATGTCAGCAAAAAAGCAATCGCTCTTGAGGACATGGTGTATGGCGACGCCATAGATGAGAATACAGCGCGCGAAATCGCTTATTTAAGAAAAAAAATTTTGAGTCTTGAGAGAATTTTTGAGCCGGAGAGAAAAGTGTTCGGAACACTTTCCAAACTTAATGCTGAATTTGCGCACGCCGATTTAAACGTGTATTTTGACGACATTGACGATTACGTTGGCAAGGTTTGGAATTTTCTTGACAATCAAAAACACTCTATGAAAGATTTGCTGGAGGTGCATGACTCGCTATTGACGCACGCAACAAATAAGGTTATCAAAATTCTCGCAGTTATTTCCGTCGCAATCATGCCTTTGACGCTGTTGTCTGGAATTTACGGCATGAACATAGATCTGCCGTTCAGCGGATCTCCTTCCATGGTTTGGTTTGTATTTTTCATGCTGCTTATTTTAATCGCGGCGACGGTTTTCTTTTTTAAAAGGAAAAAATGGATGTAGACGCGAAGATTCAGAAATGCGAGCGACAGAATAAAAGATATTCTTTGTATTCTATAGATCGCATTTTGGATTTTGTTTTACAGCCACTTCTTTTTTTTGAAAAAACCGAACATGGTCAACACGCCGGTAAGCATAATGGCGATAATATACCAGAAATCATAGCGACTGGTTTTGAAAGGCATAGAATTCATCGTGTTCATGCCGAAAATGGCCGCAAGCAGCGTGAGCGGAAAAACTATCACTGAAAAAATAGTCAGTGTTTTTATGATCTCGTTGATTTTCAGGCTTATAATTGATCCTTGGGTTTCGTGCAACGCGTTAATCGTGTCCTTATAGTTTTTCAGGTAATCCCAGATGTCGTGGGAGTAGTCAATCATACTGTTGAAATTATTGTCGGACTTCATGGCATGTCCGTGTTGTTCGCATGAAACGATGAATTTTTGCCAGATGCGCGAGTGGGACTGCATGATTCTTTGGAAATCAACGATGTTTCTTTTAATTGTCAGAATAGTATTGATAACGTTGTTTTCGTTTTGCGTGAGAATGCTTTTTTCGGCGTTGGAGATATCATTATCAATATCATTCAACAGCGGGTAACAATAGTTGTACAGATTGTTGTTTATTTTGTACGTGAGAGAGCTGATTGTTTCTTTGTCAAGTTTTGCTTTGGCAAGCTGGTCTATTTCATACATCTTGACGATATCCAGTAGCGGCTGAAGTTCCCCGGTGTGTACCGTGATCAGAAAATTTTTGCCTATAAAAAAATCAACTTCAGTCGCGGTGACTATGTTTGTTTCAAGATCATACAGTGGGTATTGCAAAACAATGAAGATATATTTACTATCGCTGTGTATTTTCGGCCTTTGTAGCCCGGGCAGGCATTCATTCAGATCAACAGAATTAAAATTGAATTTTTCCTTGAGATAGCGGAGATTGTCTCGGTTGGCGTTGATAATATCCAGCCAGCGGAATTTATTGGTTTTTATTTCGCGTATATTGTACATTGGAGATTTATTTATCCACAATATTATTATATCACATTTTTTGGATAAGAGCATTGTTCGGTTTGGTCTTTGCAGATACAATTTCTGCCAGAAGATCAGAAAGTTTTTTAATAAGTTTAGTTCTTTAAAGATGATTTGAAAGTGGACATTGAGCAATATTTTAGGGTATTTGAATTTAGAGAATGAAGATTTTATGAATCTATTAAAATAATTTGGTATAAAATCATTAAATCCCGCTCCGCTGTTCATCGGAGCGGGTTTTTGTTATCCACAGCCTAAATTTGACTATTTGGAGGGGGGGGGGTGGTAGAATGAAGATGTATTAACAATATCAATTAATAGTATAAATCATATGGGGACAATTGAACCAGAAGCTGGTTACGTACCCGGCGCAACGCTCGAAGCGGCGGCAGAAATATCGGGTAAGATCACCGGTGAAGAAAAAAATAGGACTTTGGCAGAAATTAATTTTGGTGAAGCTGAAGCGCGGGTAAAATCTTTAGAAAATGCCTCGCCAGAGGCCAAAAGCGTAGCTGTTTCTGCGTTGGAATTATTACAGAAGCACTATGAAAATACCATTGGCAGAAAGAATAGGAGAAATGAAGGACGGCGGAAAACAATAGACAAAAAAAAGAAAAAACTTGTAGGTTTAAAGGATGTTGGTAATGAAGAACAAATCAATAGGGAACTAAAGATGCATAATGCCATGACAATGATGTATGATTTACACCTTAAAATGCCAGAAAGCCTGCCGGGGCCAAAGAGATCAGAGAGATTATTGGGGTGGATAAAGGAAGGCAAAAGGTTACTAGAAACTATTTGGGCGGAAAAAGTAATCAACACTAAAGCGGGAAAGATAGAGAGAGCCAAAGTGGCTATCAATAAATATAAAAATTTAATTGATGCCCTAGAGTTAATGATTAAGCATCGCAAGAATTATAAGGAAACGCACGGTGAAGGTGAAAAACAACGAGAGCGAGATTTGCAAACGGAACTTGCAAAAAGTAAGCAAAAAATAGATAGTCTGAATAATGAATTTGGCAGATTGATAACGCAGGTTGCTCCCGAGGCGAGTTCAATTGAAACGAAAATAAAAACTGGGCAAGTAAATGCAGATCAAGCTGTGGAACTTATAAAGAAAAAAAGGAATGAGTTGTTTCCTGATAATAATGATTTGTATACTGACACTAAAGATGAATAAAAATTATTAATTTTTATATTACGCTTATGAATCTTATTGATATTTTAGAACAAATTGAGAAGGCCATGGAACTAGACAGCAATCTAAGCGCTGAGGTAAAAGACAAAGTATCAGAATTGATTGAGGTGGTGAAAGATGATCCAACTCCGGATAATATTCAGGCTTTATCAATAGTGCTAGGCAAGGTGAAGGACACCAGTAAGTATGTGGCTTTGTTGGAGAAAAAACATTATTAAACTTGGATTAGTCGTAGCAAATTCCCCGCTTTGATAAAGCGGGGTTTTTGATTAGCGGTGGAAGAGAAGACAAGTTATAGCCGAATTTTTAATTTAGTAGACAGTCACTTTTTTTTACTTTTAAAAATATGCTATAATATGTATAGATCAAGAATTTTGCGAGAATACAAAGGTAGAATATACAAACAACCCAGATTTTAATTATAATTTAGCGTTTGAGGTTTTGGGTTTATTTGTCAAAAGTTGATATTTGGATTATTTATTTACTTTTTTCATTTTATGTCTATTTTTAGAAATCCTTTTGTCAAGGAAAAGAGCAGTGAACAGATGACCCCGGATTTAATGGTCCGGGAGATATCCAGTGTTTCCGAGAAAGAGGCGCAGAGTAATATTGAGGCACAGCAGGAAAAAGCGCGCGAACACGTGGAAAAACAGGCGCAGGAAAAGTTGACGGCCGTTGAGAGCGACCAGCAAACCCGAAAAATGCCGTCTACGGCGCGCGCGGCTCTATCCGTTGTTTCTCAAAAATCTATTAATTTGCAGAAAATAGAAAGAGTAATGGAGGAAAATATGGAAACTATTTTTTTTAAGATGGATGATGCGCACAGGAGGATGTTTAAAGAAGAAGGAGAGAGGACGGCCAGGCAGATTGAGAATGTAATAGCAATCGGCAAATCAATGGCCGTTAAGATACTGGAACTGTTAAAAAATTGGCTGAGGCTTATTCCGGGAGTGAATAAATTTTTTTTGGAACAGGAAGCCAAAATCAAAACTGATAAAATTTTGAGGGATACCGATATTGAACGCGCGAATCATAAATCTTAATTTATTTTAATTTATGCTGGATTTTGGTCCGTTTATTCCATCTTTTCTCAAAATAGCCATTCTCTTGTCGGGAGTCGCGCTCTTTTTTTGGCTGGCAGTAACAGTGTTGCGCGCCATTTTGCGCAGAGGAACGCATCTGCCGTATGCTTTCCAAAAAACAATTTTACTTGTCGGTTTGCCGAAAGAACTTTCAAAAGACGACGAAAAAAAAGAAATTGATAAAGAACAGATTTGGGAAAAGATTGCTCAAGCTGAAGAATTTTTCGCTTCAATCGGCGGTATGCGGGCGCAGTATGGCCTGAATACTTTTTTGTTTGGCCGCTCAGACCATATTTCTTTTGAGATCATAGCAAAAGATAACAAGATATTTTTCGCGATTGCTTCTCCAAGATATTTAGAGCGTTATATTGAACAGCAGGTTCACGCGCAATATCCATACGCGCAGATCAGCGTGATAGACGATTACAATATTTTTCAGCCGCAGAGCCACGTGGTTGGGGCGTATTTGAAGTTTGCGCGTTCTAATATGTTCCAGATTAAAACTTTCCGCAAGATGGATTCCGATCCGTTAGATGCCATAACCAATTCGTTGAGCAAATTAACGGAGAACGACGGAGCAGTTATCCAGATTGTTTGCAGGTCATCACAGAAATATTGGCATAAAATTGGCGCAAGGGTTGTGCGTGAAATGCAAAAAGGCCGCAAACCGGAACAAGCTGTCAAGGCGGCTGGTGCCGAGGGGATAATTGGCAGGATTGTCTACACCTTATTCAGCGGCAGCAAGGAGATGACAAAGATTGGCTATACTGGCAAAACTGAAAGCGAACGGCGGCAGGAACACGAGCAGAAAGGCACTGTCGTACCGTATAAATTGTCCCAACTAGAGGAAGAAATGGCGCGCGGCATTGAGGAAAAAACATCTAAAGCCGGACTGGATGTGAATATAAGGGTTGTTGTTTCATCCAATGATCGATCAACAGCCGGCATGTATCTGGATAATATTTTGAATGCTTTCGCCCAATATAATATATATGAGTACGGCAACCGTTTTAATCAAGCCAAACCCAAGTCAATTAACAAATTGGTGGCGGATTTTATTTATCGTAATTTTGATGAAAGCAAAAGAATGATTTTAAATACCGAAGAAATTTCTTCAATATATCATTTTCCTCTTCCGACATGCGAGACTCCGAATATTGATTGGTTGAAAAGTCGTAAAGCGCCTGCTCCGGTAAATATGCCAAAAGACGGGGTTATACTCGGAATAAATCGTTATCGTGGCAAAGAGACGATCGTGCGCATGAAGGACGAGGATCGGCGCAGGCACCTGTATATTATTGGTATGACCGGCACCGGTAAATCGGTGCTGATGGACAATATGATTAAACAGGACATCCAAAGCGGCAGAGGGGTATGCGTGATTGATCCGCACGGAGGCTTATGCGAGGCTGCAGTTGAGTCTGTTCCGAAGGATAGAGCCGAGGATGTCATTTATTTTAATCCGGCTGATGTCGGCCGACCGATCGGACTGAATATGCTGGAGGCTAATACGCCGGATGAAATGGACTTCGTCTGCCAGGAAATGATCCAGATTTTTTATAAACTGGTTACAGACCCGGCAATGATCGGTCCGATGTTTGAACATAATATGCGCAACGCTATGCTGACGCTGATGGTGGACAAAGAAAGCCCCGGGACAATAGCCGAGATTCCACGTATGTTTACGGATGAAAATTTTCAGAAATACAAACTGCAGTTTGTGACTGATCCGATGGTACGCGCTTTTTGGGAGAAAGAAATGGCTAAAACGTCCGATTTCCACAAATCGGAGATGCTTGGCTATCTCATTTCCAAGGTTGGCAGATTTGTAGAAAATGAAATGATACGAAATATAATCGGCCAGCCGAAATCAGGTTTTGATTTTCGCGAAGTGATGGATAAGCAAAAAATTTTACTGATAAATTTATCCAAAGGCCAGGTGGGCGAAGTCAACAGCAAGTTGCTCGGCTTGATTGCCGTGTCCAAATTGCAAATGGCGGCATTGGCCAGGGCAAATATGCAAGAGGGCGAGCGGAAGGATTTTTATTTGTATATTGATGAGTTTCAAAATTACGTTACCGATTCAATTGCCATCATTTTGGCCGAAGCCAGAAAATATAAATTAAACATGATTATGGCCCATCAATACATCGGGCAGTTGGTAAATGGTCAGGACACGAGTATCCGGGATGCTGTTTTTGGCAATGCTGGCACAATGGTGTCTTTCAGAATAGGCGTTGAAGACGCTGAAACAATGGCCAAGCAATTCGCGCCAGTATTTGCGGAGTATGACCTTATTAATATTGAGAAATATCACGCGATCGTGCGTCTTTTGATTGAAAATACCGCCGCCAGGGCGTTCACCATGGCTACATATCCGCCGACAGTCGGCAACAAAGAATTAGCAGGACAAATAAAAGAATTATCACGATTAAAATATGGACGCGAGAGAAGTATTGTAGCCGATGAAATACTTGAGCGTTCAAAATTGGGCGAATCTGCGAAAAAAGCTGATGTTGATGATATAGAACGCAGCCTTTGATCAGGAAAAAATAAAAATTCGCCGCCAGGCGAGTTTTTTAAATGTCAATTTAACTCCGCGTTACTAATTAACATAGACGAATTTTCGTGTTTTCAATTTTTCGTCGTATGCTTTGACTTTTTTTGTAATAAATTTTACAACACCTTCTTTGCTAGCGTATAGAGTATCGTCCCCGCCTTTTTTTACGTTTACTCCAGGGTGGATTTCCGTGCCTCTTTGGCGCACTAATATCGCGCCAGCTTTGACTTTTTGTCCGGTTGATACTTTTGCGCCAAGTCTTTTTGACATTGAGTCGCGGCCAAGTTTTGTTGAGCCGCCAGCTTTTCTGTGTGCCATAGGAAATAAGTAAATTGAATAAATTTATTTAATGAAACAGTTGCAAAATAGTTTTGCCCGCTTAATTGAGAGTAGTATAACAAATATTTGATTTATGTCAAATTTTTAAAGCAAAACTCAAGGATTAGCGTGGCCGGCTTAGATTGAAAGCAGATTTTTTTTTCTTCTCTCAAAATCTCTCCGCTTAATGCTTTCGCGCTTATCATATTTTTTTTTGCCGCGGCAAATGCCAATTTCAAGCTTAATAAAACGATGATTGATATAGACTTTGAGCGGAATGATTGCAATGCCAGATTCTTGCGACTTTCCGAGCAAAAACTTGAGTTGTTTTTTATGGAGCAGTAAGCGGCGACTATTAGTCGGATTATAATTTTTTTGGTGAATAGCGGCCGGCTGATATGGGGAGATATGAGTGTTTACCAGATAGGCGGAATGTTCATCAGGAATATTGATATACGATCCTTTGAGATTGATGCCGCCTTTTTTCACTGATTTCACTTCAGGGCCTGACAGCCGAAGACCGGCCTCTAATTTGTCAAGAACAGCGTAGTTATAGTATGCCTGTTTGTTTTGAGTGATAACCATAAATAAAATTTTGCGAAACCTATATTTTTAGGTTATACTGAAATTACTTTATTAACAAGATATATGAATATTGAGAATACGATTAAAGATCAAATAAATCAAGTAATTGAGAAAGAATACTGCCTCAAAGATTTTAAATTTCAGATAGAAGAGCCGAAAGACAAAATATACGGTGATTATACCACTAACGCGGCGATGCTATTAGCTAAAAAAAGAAAAAGCGATCCAATTAAAATAGGTAACGAGATAATTGATAAATTGAATAAAGCAAAAAAGAAAAAAAGCGTGCAGTTAAGCGAGTATTTCAGCAAGATTAGAGTTGTTAAGCCTGGATTTATAAATTTTTATTTGGCTGACGATTTTTTGAAAAATGAACTTGCTCACATACTTGACAATGGAGATGAATATGGCAGAACAAATGAGGGCAATGGCAGGACGATAGTTGTTGATTATTCAGCTCCGAATATCGCCAAAAAAATGCATGTTGGGCATTTACGTTCAACTATCATAGGATCATCTATATGCAGAGTGTACAGCTTTTTAGGATACAGAGTGATAGGCGATAACCATTTGGGGGATTGGGGAACGCAGTTCGGCAAGATTATTTTTATGTATAAGCGCAAGTATGGAGAAGTGATAAAAGATGATATGACTGTCGGCGAAATGGAATCAATGTACGTTGATTTCCATAAAAAGGAGAAAATTGATTTGGGTTTTGCTGGAAAGGCGAGGGCTGAACTCAAAAAATTACAGAACAAAGACAAGTTTAATTATAGATTATGGCAACTGTTTTGTAAAATAAGCATCAGCGAATTCAAAAAAATTTATAAAGTTTTAGATGTTGATTTTGATCTATGGCGCGGAGAAAGTTTTTATAATGATATGTTGCAAGAAGTTGTTGAAGCGGCGTTGAACGGCCGGATTGCGAAAAGGAGTGAAGGGGCAGTTGTTATTCCTCTTAAAAAATACGGATTGCCGGATTTTTTGATACAAAAATCCGATGAAGCTTTTCTTTACAGCACGACAGATCTGGCTACGATAAAGTATAGACATGAGAAATACAATCCGATAAAGAATATTTATGTTGTAGCCAGTCAGCAGGAGTTGTATTTTAAGCAATTATTCAAAACGAGCGAATTATTGGGGTTGTCAAGCAATGAAGAGATGATACACGTGAAATTCGGATTAATACTTGGGGCAAATGGCAGAAAGATGTCAACTCGCGAAGGAGAAGTGGCTGATCTCTGGGATATTATCAATGAAGGAATCAGCAAAGCCAAGAAACTTATGACTAAGAAAAATCCCGATTTGACGGGCGACGGGCTTGAATCAGCCGCAGCCATTGTGGCTATTGGCGCCATTAAGTATAACGATTTGTCGCAGAACAGATTGACCGACGTCAAGTTTGATTGGGATAAGATGCTCGCGCTTGAATCAGGGTCAGCTCCGTATTTGCAGTATACTTATGTTAGAATAAAAAGTATTTTCAGCAGGATTGGATTTGAATTTGATAGCTTACAGAAAAACATTGATTTGTCTTTACTTGGACGGAGCAATGAAATGATATTGATAAGAGACCTGGTTAGATTCCCTGGAATCGTTAAGCGCGTTCTTAGCGAACATAGATTGAATTTAATAACAATATATTTGGAAGAGCTGGCTAAAGATTTTCATAATTTTTATGAAAACTCGTCTGTGCTTAGATCAGAAAAAAATTTAGCCGTGGCAAGATTGGGTCTTTTAAAAGCAGTGGCAAGAATAATGAAAAATGGTCTTTTTCTGCTTGGCATTGATACGCCAGATAGAATGTGAAAAATTTTTTGCTACGTTGCTATTGTCGCGACTTCTTTTTTATGCTTTAATGAGATTAAACAAGTGAGATTGTTTTTTTATAATTAATAATTTTTAGTAAATGATTTTAAAATATTTGCTAAAAAAGGGGAATAGTCTATGGATATTAAAAAAGACGTTACGACCGGCGTTGAAGCCGTTTACGCTGGTCAAGCCGCATCGATAGAAAGACCCAAACCAAGAAGCTCCAAAAGTTTTGGTAATGGTCTGAAGATTGTGTTTATTATTTTGCTTTTGGCGTTAATTCTCGCAGTAGCTGGTTATCTTGTTGAAAAATATACCGGCATAAGCTTATTGGGAGAAGAAAACCAAAGTCAGGCAGAGGAAGAATATAGCGCGGTATTTTTGAGCAATGGGCAGGTATATTTTGGCCGAGTCGGCGAGACAGCCAATCGTAATTATACAGAGCTCATTGATATTTATTATTTGCAGGCATATAATCCTCCCTTGCAACAGGCCGCCAATGAACAATCGGCTACACAGCCGGAGTTATCTTTGGTGAAACTCGGTAATGAATTACACGGGCCGCAGGACAGAATGGAGATTAATAATGACCATATTGTTTTTATTGAACACCTGAAGACAAACGGTAAAGTAGTTGAAGCTATATTGAAATATAGAGAGGGTCAGAATCAATAATCTATAATTTGCGAATTAGAAAAAACTCCGAGTTCAAGCCTCGGAGTTTTTTCATGTTTTTTGATATGCCTATATATTTGTTTACGATATTTGACAAACTTCTAGTATTTAAATAGTTTTATTTATCCGATATTATTATTTTTTACAGTTTTTTGAAATATCGGGTGAATTTTTTTTAGAAAATAGCTTTACACAAGTTTTTAAAAAATATGCTCTATCTTATTATCTTTTTTTGTAATGTTAGCGCAATATCGGGTAATTTTATCAGTTTTACACAGTTTGACAAGAGCCTAAAAATGCGCTATACTGATATATGGATAGAGTTGAAAAGAGCTTATTTTGGTAGAAAATTTACTTTGCTGGATGAATATCGGATTGAATTGGTTTATAAAAATTTAAAAACAATAAAAAAACAACCCCGATAGTGAGATTGTAAAATAAAATTAAATATAGGCTATGGATTTAATTTTTAAGCGAGTTTGCGGCTCGCCAAAGAGGGCTGTTTTTTTATATCTGAAGTAATTATAGCATAGATTAAAATAAAAATCAAAAATAAAAATAAAATAAAAATTGGAGTATTTAATAAGAAATAAAAAAAGCGATAGCGATAAAAAAATTAAAACAAAAATGTCCGATTATAAAGATTATAATATAAATAATAAATACAATAAAAAAAACTTTGATAAGAGTTCGTTAGTTGATGGCGAATTTTTTTTGTTGCGAGAAATATCTGGCAAGTGTTCTTATTCGCAAGAATATTTATCTCTTTTGGCCAGACGCGGAGAATTGAAAGCTGAAAAATTTGGACGCAATTGGTATACAACAATGGATTGGTTGCGTGAGTATATTGATTGCCATCCAGCCGAGAAAAAAGGAAATTTTAAAGGACTGATTGCGGCGGACAGCAAATATAAAAAATTTGTCGCGGAGAGCGAATGGAATAAGTCTGTTGATGCGGCAGTAAAAAATACGCTCGCTAGTTTTACAGAAAGATTTAATTTCCAAGTCATGCATGTGAATAAATTTTTTGAACAAGCGTTTTCCAGATTGAAAAGCATTTTTGTTTTACATAAAAAAATCGGAGATACGCGCGCGTCAGATGGTTCTCCGGAAGTCGCTGCGAGAAGGCAAATTTTAATTAGCAACTATATTGAAGAATATTTAAATAGAATACGCAACATGAATTTGGGGCTGCAGATAGAAAACTGTTTCCCTCTTTTTTCAAGAATTAACCAGACCAAAAAATTGTTGAGGCATTATCCTTTTAATACCGGATTGAATAAATACATTATGCTGAACGCGTTGGAAATAGTTGAGTCTCGCATTGACAGAGTCGGCATCAATTTTTTCGAATTGCTGACGCGTTTAGCAAAAGATAAAATGGCCCAGATTTTTTTTGAGATAACAATATGCGTAAGATCATTTTTCAGGAGCCCAATGTTTGTGGCGCGCTATTTTGAAATTATTCCATTGGCCAGAAAATTCAGAGTTGGTTTTGCGACTTTGCTGATTTTTTTTCTCGCTGGAACCATAATTATTTCTCAAGTTGATCATAAATTTACTAGCGGTGTTTATGATAATACAAGTTTCGTTGTTAAAAACGCCGTTTATAATTCCGAACGCATTTTTATAAATACAGGAGAAGCTGTGATTAATAAGATCGTGAAACTTGACTCGCAAAATTTAAATTCGGTCGTTAGAGAAACACGATCCAAGGTTGCTGGAGCGGCTACGAATGATCTGTCAAATATGATTTTAGATAAATCCTTTTCATGGCTCAATAGCATTGCAAAAGTCAAAGAGAGAGTGTTGCATAGCAATGATAAAAATATCCAGACAGAAGAGATCGGAAGAGCAAGAGCGGATTTCAGAATTTTATTGGAAAAAATAGATTATGCTGCATCTAGGCAAGATAATTTTATTTACAAAACCTATGGGAATTTTGCAGAATACGTGGCGCTGAATTTATTGTTGGAGATGACCGGTTTTCCAAGAATAAACAGCAACAGCCGCGAGGCAGTAATCGCAGCCGGGGAAAATGCGGATGCCTTGAACCTGGGATTTAAAAACTATCTTGATTCGTTTGTTGATCCGGGCCTCATGATTTTATTTGATAAAACAGCCAAGTACACGCTGTTGGAAAAATTGATAGTCAGCGCTTTTGGCACGACCAGCGAGCTGGTCGGCGTAGCCGGCGAATATATAAATAATTTATTTGACAAGACGAAAAATAATCTTGGCAATGGCTATTTGGCTTTGCTGGATACGCTTAATTTACAGATATCTTACACCAGCAATGATGGCTATCGGCGTTTGCCGGTTGGGAAGGCGGATGATCCTTTGAAACTTCAGCAAGGCGCTATAGACATTGATGACAGTGGTTTAGCAGTAGTTCCGCTGAAGAAAGATGAAGGCGAAAGAACAAAACTAGTTGAACAGATTAAAAATTCATTTTCGGACGAAGTTGAGGTAGTTCCCGACGAAGATACCGCTTCAGGAATAATTAAGCCGATTGACAGCGAGATTTCTTTTGCAGAATATATATATGTGGTTGTGCCAATAAATTCGGAAGTCAAAAATTAGTAATCGGAGACCCGCTTGATTGTCGGGCAGGCTGAAAATTAAGAAATTGATGACATGAAACAGCTGTATTTTTATAAAATAATAATAGTCGGAGTGTTTATTTCGACTTTGTTGGCGCAGATATGTCTAGCCATGACAAGTGAAAATTATCAAATCAGCCAGGATTCAATAAATTTTAGCGGAATTGATCTGGCCACATCCACCAATTATAAATTGGATGATACAATGGGAGAAGTTGGCACTGGTTATTTGAACAGTACTAACTATTTAGTTGGAATCGGTTATAGGAGAATGATTACTCCGGAACCGTTATTATCTTTTTCCATTTCCGCCAATAGGATAGAGCTTGGGCATCTGGATTATACCAAGGTGAACACCGACAGCCATACTTTCACTGTGACGAGTAATGCTCCAGGAGGATATGAAGTCGTTGTTTATGAAGATGGCGAATTAAGAACTGATAATGGTGACGATATTAACGATGTGGCTGACGGAGCCGTGAGTTTTGGGTCAGAAGAATATGGTATTAGCACGGCTGGTAGCGATGGGCAATACAATGCGGCCGACACGGCCATCAGTAATGGCAAAGTAATAGCAAGCAACGCGTCCTGGGTAACTGACCAGATGACAACTGTCAATTATAAAGCTTCAGTTAATCCTATGACAGCCGGCGGATTTTATCAGCATACGGTCAATTATGTTTTAACGGCAACATATTAAAATTAAAAAATAAAAGTCAAAAATTATTAGATAAACTAAGTAATTTTCTTTAAATAGAAATTACATTTGCAAAAATATGTCAAAAAATATTGCTAGAACAGAAAATAAAATGAAAAAAAATACCGCGCGGATTTTAGTTTTTGTTATACTTGCGAGTTACATTGGCGTGATTGCGCCGATCAATCGCCAAGCGGCGGCTGCTTCAAGGCTGACTTCCATCACGGATCAGCTAACGAGCGTATCCAATTCAACTATTGCCGGATCCACGGCGGGAGATTCCAGTAATGTGCAAAAAGCAAATCATACTATCAGTTTTACACTGGATGCCAGTACTGGCTTGGCGGCGGGGGATAATATTTATTTGGAGTTTGACAGCGGTTTTTTCGTGCCGACAACAAGTCCGGCCAGTTTAGATTATGGTGATATTGATTTAAATTGCGGCAGCGAGGAAGATCTTAGCACGACGGCTTCTGGCGCGACGTGGGGCGTAGCAACGACCACCAGTTCAATCACGATTACTTCCGGCACTGATACAGTGGCTGCTGGTTCTACGTGTACGATTGAAATTGGCGCGAACGCTTCCGGCGGGGTTGAGCAACTGGTCAATCCAGCCACAACCGGGTTGAAGTTGATTACCGTCAAATTGAGGACAAGCACAACGGTTGATCAAGACGGCAAGACCGCGGTTTATGTTATTGACGATGGGTCAGTCGTTGTTTCAGCCACGGTTGATCCGATTTTATCCTTTGAGATAATCGGCGGCAACGCTGTTAGTTTTGGAACGCTTGAACCTAACGCATATCACAAGTTAGCCGGTGTTAATACTGCTTATGGTTATATTGATTTTGCCACCGGACAGCCGGTTGAGGATGAAACAGTCACGGTTAGATCACAGGCATATACATTTAAGGATACTCAAGCTGAAGCTGATGGCGACGCCAGTTATGTCTTGATCGGAGCGACTGCGGCGCAAACTGCGTTGAATTTATCCAGAGCGATCAATAATAATGACGCTAGCAACGTGAGGGCTGGAGTGGACGCGGCTAATGACGATATGGTAAATATAGTTTCAGCCGGCACTGGCACAACTGGCAACGCTTATACTCTGGCTGAATCAGTCGCAAATGCCAATGTTGTAGTCAGCGGAGCTACTTTTACCGATGGATCCGCGGGCGGAAACTATAAAGAGACTAGCGTTGATTTCGGCGGCACGGACGGCGATGTGGGCAACAGTCAGACCGGCAACGCTCTCAAAATATCCACTAATTCAGTTGGAGGATATACTATCTACGTGAATAACAGTTCTGACGGTCTATATAACGGATCTACGGCCATTTCCGCTTGGGCGGCTGGCGGCCAGTATGGCTGGGGAATGTATGCCAAAGCGTATGGCACGAAATACGCGGATTCTGACACTCCAATCGCCGCAGAATGGAAAACTTCCGAAGCTGAACCCGGTAATTTTTCAAGCAGTCAGGAAACATTAGCGCAGGAAACCACAGGGCCTGTGGCGGAAACACTAATTAAAATGGAATATAACGTGCGCGTTGACGGCAGTCAGGCCGCCGGAAGTTACCAAGATACATTGACTTTTGTAGCATCCGCGACTTATTAAATGATAATATGTGGGGCTTTGCGGTCTCCAGACGGCAGATAACGCAAAGTCCGTTCTCGCTACTTGGACTGGTTCAAGAATGAAATTGTCCACCATTGAACTTCAGTTCTCGTTAAACGCTCGAACTATGAAAAAAATATTTTTAATCACAATCAGCGCAATTATATTTTTTGGAAATTTATTTATTTTACAGACTCGTCGTCTCGAAGCCATGACAATATCTCCCCCAGTTTTGGAAATTGATGCCAAGAGGGGAGATATTGTCAAAGAGGTGATCAAGGCGCATAACGACAGTTCAGAAACGAAATTATACTATTTAAGCAAGGGTGATTTTAAGGCCAAAGGCGAAGAAGGGCAAGCGGAATTTATTGACAATAAAAACGAAACGGCTGGTGATTATTCTTTGTCTGCGTGGATAAGTCTGGCTGAATCGCAGATCGTTTTAGAGGCTGGAGAAAGGTTGACGTTGCCTTTCATTATCAATGTGCCTGTTACCGCTGAGCCCGGCGGGCATTATGGAGTGGTGTTTTTTTCCGACGCGCCGCCGGAATTTAATGATTCTGGATTAAGCGGTGTAAGCATCGGCAGTAAGATGGGAGTGCTGATTCTGGTCAAAATTGAAGGGGACGCGGAAGAGGGCGGTTATATTGAAGAATACACGACGGTCAATAACCGCAAATTTTTTTCAAATTTGCCGGTAAATTATATCGTGCGTTTTAAAAATACCGGAAAAGTGCATTTGAAACCGCGGGGAGAGATAGTCATCAAAAATGTTTTTGGCAAACAGGTGAAAGGCGTAACATTTGTGGAAACTTTTGATGAAAATGGGATACCGATTGACAGCAAGAAACTTGATATTTTGCCGATTAACTATTTTAACGGCAATATTCTTCCGCAGAGCGTGCGCAGATTTAATGCCGGCTGGTTCAAGAGCGCGGGTGAAAATAGCGGCGGTTTTTTGTCAGGATTGCAAGACGAATGGCATAATTTTGCTTTTGGCAGATTTTCAAGCGAGTTGACGATGGTTTATGGCGGCAAGAATCAGATACTTACAGCAACAGGCCCGATTGTCTATGTGTTTCCTTGGCGCATTACAATAACGTGCTTGGCTGGATTGGCTTTTTTGTTTTATGCATTGCGCTTTATTATACGGCGTTATAATCAATGGATTTTGGCAAGAGCCGGTAAAAACAAAATAATAAAATAATATAAAAATAAAATAAAAATATTTTTTTATGGCATTATTTTATTAATAGGAGTATGAGCAATGTGGCATGCAAAAGATTTGCGTGTTTGCGGGATTATTTAATAGGATTATTTAGATGAGTGTTATAATGATATATATTAATTTTAAGAATTTAATATCAAACAAATAAAGAAGCAAAGAAAAAGATAACAAAACAAAAATAAAAATAGAGAAATAAAGATGATAAGCGCTATTAAAAAATTAAATAATAAAAAATTTTTTAGAGGGGCAGTTCTTTTGGCAATTTTTGCAATTAGCGCTTTATGTTATCCGTTTAGCCAAGTCCAGGCTGGCAGAGTTGATAATTTTAGCGACAGATTGACCCGACTGGCAGGCGGAGTTTATACCGATCACGAAATCAAATTTAAAACTAAATCCGGCGTTTCGTCGAGCCTTGATATCATAGAAATTACTTTTGGCAATAATTTTGGATTGAGCGAGATTAGCATAGATGACGTTGATTTGTTCAGCGGCAGCGCGACAGGCTTGGAAAACGAAAAGAATTTGACGGCATCGGCTGCTGCTGATAGATGGGGACTGGCCTTGTCTGGGCAGGTTTTGACTTTTACACCGCCAACGAATTCAGCGCAAGGCGAAGTTGCCATAAACGACTATGTGGTAATACGCATTGGCAAAAATGCTTCCGGAGGGATCAACCAGATTAAGAATCCGAACTCATCTGGCATATACGCTGTTAGCGTTTCAGGCGCGTTTGGCGATAGTGGTGAGGCATACGCGAGAATAATCCAAAACGATCAAGTGACCGTGGCTGCCGTTGTTGCCAGCGGAAGCGGAGGTCCAGGATCTATAACGCCTGACAATGGCGCTCCCGGAGTCAGCAATATTTTTATTGAAAACTTGACTTCAAATTCAGCTAGGATTCACTGGGAAACGGAGGAAAGAAGCACTGGCGTCTTAGAGTATGGCCTTGACACAATATATGGCAGTGAATTTAAGGATTTGGATAATTTGCTATTTGGTCACAACTTTGACATCAATTTTTTAACGCAGGACACAATCTACTATTTCAGAATTAAGGCTAAAGATTTTGTTGGCAACGAGACTATCACCAAAGACTATTTTTTCAAAACTTTGTCGGTTGTCAACGTTGACAATTTTTCCGCGGTTGGTTTTGACGGGCAGGTTTTGCTGGAGTGGCAAAATCCGGAGATTGATAATATGGCTGGCGTAAGGATCGTCAGAAGCGAGAAAGGATATGTTGGATCGCCGCAAGACGGGACTGTCATTTACGAAGGGCCTGGATTGTCTTTTCTTGACAGAAATGTTATAAACGGCAGATGGTATTTTTATTCGGCTTTTGTTTATGACACAACGCGGCAATATTCAAGCGGAGCGTTGGCTGAAGCCGTGCCGTTGGCAAGCGGACAGGCAGTACCGCCAAAGCCGGAGGAGATTGATATTGGTAAGTATATAGAGATTATTGGCGGTTTGCGTTTTGCGGATCTGAAATTTTTCGTAGCCAATGAAACTATAGCTCTTGATGCAAACGATGAAAATCGTGTAAGCGTGCTGGCAAGCAGTTTGCTCAAGATTCTATTGCCAAAAGACAAAGTTGTAAAAAAATTGAAAACAATAATAGCCGATATTGGCAATTCAAGCTATTTGTTAAAAATAGATAAAAAAAGGGACACCTATACGACGACTGTTTCAGCCCCAGGATTTGCTGGCGAATATCCGATTATAGTTTTGGTCGTTGTTTACGACGATGGTAGCAAAGATAGCGTGGCCGGAACATTGGCTGTAGAGGGTTATGGAGTGGTTGAGGAAATAGGCGAGGCAAAATTTGGTGAAGCCAAGGCTGGTTTGTATGCGAATAAAGTGGCTGGAGTGAAAGTTACTTTATTTGCAAAGCAGATTGAAGATGGAGAGGAAATATGGGCGACATGGAACGGAATAAAATATTTTCAAGACAATCCGCAACTTACAGCCGCCGATGGAGAATATGGTTATATGGTGCCCAACGGCGAATATTTGATGACCTTGGAAAAGAATGGTTATAGAAAAAGTATGACGCCGAAATTTGAAGTAGATAATAACATCGTAAATTGGGATTTGAATTTAGACAGAACAATGGAGAGAAAATGGTATATGAATTTTTGGTGGTGGATACTTGCAATATTGATTTTTACTTTTTTCTTTTGGCGGAGCAGAAATAAAAGAAAAGGAAAAGCGGAGAAAGAGAAAATGAGATTGGAAGCAGAAGCAGTAAATTAAAAATAAAATAGTAAATTAGGCAAGGCAAGTAATAAGTTAATACAAAATTTTAAGCGAAATAGGCTTGTAAAACTCATCATCTCGCGGAGTGAACACAAAAACAATAACAAAAAATAAAATAAATGTTCGTTGCGAAAAATAAAAAATTCAGAAAAATAATAGCGCTAATTCTCGTTGTTACGACGAGTGTTTTAGGCATGCCGGCAGGCGTATTCATTGAGTCGGCCGGCGCGGCGATTAACAAAGCTTTTAATTATCAGGGAAAATTGATGAATGCTTCCGGCAACGCGGTGAGTGACGCGAGCTATGATATTAAATTTGTAATTTATGACGCTGAAACCGGCGGCAATTGCGTATGGACCGTTCGCGGCGCATGCGTTGCCCCAACAGCGAAAAGTATAACCACATCCGGAGGTCTTTTTTCAACACTATTGGGCGAGGCTGGCGACAATGCTTTGCCTGATTTTTCAAGCGACGTATACTGGATCGGCATTACAGTCGCCGGCGACAGCGAAATGACCCCGAGAAAAAGAATAGGTTCTGTGCCGCAGGCGATAAACGCGGATCATGTTGATTCAACTGGTTATATTAGAATTAACACAGCTACCACAACTATACCGGCTTTTAGCGTTCAAAACGGTTCAGGCACAGACAGTTTTACAATTGGAAGATCCGGTAACGCGACAACAACAGGAAACTGGACTGCTAATGACACTTTGTTTGTGAAAGATGGCAATGTGGGGATTGGTTTGCAAAACCCAAGCTATCCATTGCATATATCAGGCAATGCATACATAGCTGGTTCAGCAACTACAACCGGTTCATTTTATGGGCCTGGAAGTTTTGTGATAAAAGAAAATGGCAACGTAGGCATCGGGACGACTGCGCCGGGATCAACATTGCATGTTTACAATTCCACCTCTGGCTATACTCCATTATTCGTTTCAGCCACTTCAGGCAAAGTAGCTATTTTTGATACAGCTTTTCAAGATGGTTATGGATTTACAGTGGCAACGACAACGCATATTGAAGGCCAGTGCGTTACTGGAGATACAGAACTTTTGATTGTGGAATCAAAAGCAATTTCCAATTTCCAATTTCCAATTTCCAATGATCAGCTTAAAAAAACCCGCATTGACGAAATAAAAGGCGGGGAATATGTGCTGTCCTTGAATGAAAAAACAGGTTTATTAGAACCTGCTAGAATTAAAGGTTTGATGGATATGGGAGTAAAGCCGATTTACAAGTTAACAACAGAATCAGGAAAAACAATCAGAACAACTGGCAATCATCCGTATTTGACGCAGCAAGGTTGGACAAAAGTTGTGTATTTACAAGAAGGAATAGAAATTGCTGTTGCTAATGATATGGATGTGGATAATTTTGGCAACACAAAAACCGCTGGAATTAGCGGCTTTGAGGGTTTTACCCCTGGCGAGTCCATGACTAGTCACCTTTGCAAATTAAGTATACAGCAGAGTGATAATAATGTCAAGTGTATATTAAATGATCTAGAGCGGGAGGGTGAGTTTGGACCTGAGGGGAATCGAACCCCCGCAGCGAAGGTGACTAGCCACGCCGACTCACCTGAGCAGGCCCTTGCTCAAACCCAACCCGCAGATACATTATATCAAGAAAATGACAGCTCATCAATCCAAAACGATATCATTTTTGAAAAAATAGTTTCTATAGAATTATTACCCGCAGAACAAGTCTATGACATTGAAGTTGAAGGCACGCATAATTTTGTCGCAAACGGAATTATCGCTCATAATACTTATATAAATTCTAATGCCACCAGCACTGGCTCATTTTCAGCAGGAGAGCTATTAGTCAATAACACACCATTAAATATTTCCAACTGGGACACAGCATATTCTTGGGGCG
>Ga0210017_1000641_pt1 | contig 29901 bp, 35 predicted proteins | sample CryGeyCG2014_020_FD_183966 | JGI IMG/M metagenome (GOLD analysis project Ga0210017, IMG submission 183966) | Groundwater microbial communities from aquifer - Crystal Geyser CG08_land_8/20/14_0.20 (SPAdes) (version 2) | ecosystem: Environmental > Aquatic > Deep subsurface > Groundwater | place... | reverse complement strand
TTTATATTTTTATTTTCATTAATTAATCTTTCAAGAAATTCATTTTTCTCTGCTACTTTTTTCTCTTTTTTTAGAAATAACTCTGCTTCCCTTTCCAATATCTCTTTCTTTTTTTCAATGTTTTTCTGTTTTTCTTTAATCTCATCCAGCCTTTTTTTCATTGCCTCAAATTTTGCTTCTTTTTCATCAATTTCTTTCTTATTAATCTGCAATGAATTTAGTTCCTTACTCTTATTTGCCAGTTCTTTTTCCTTTTCTTTAAGAATTTTTTCTCTTGTTTTAATTTCATCTTCTCTCTTAATCAAAACTTTTTCTTTTTTCTCAATTCCTGCTTCTAAAGCAGGAGCCTGCTTTTTAGATAGTTCTTCTAGTTCATCCTGTTTTTTTCTTAATTCACCATCATTCTTAGCTATGAGCTTATCTCTCTCTTTGAGCTCGGTTTCAAGCATCTTGATCTTATTTATCATTTCCTTCTCTTTTTCCCTGAATTCAAGATGATTTAACATATGCTCTTTATTGCTTGCTTTTTCTATTTTTTCAGCAAGATCCTTGTCTTTTATAACCTTTTCAATCCAGTCTGCAAAATCATTTTTGCCTTTTTTTACATGATGATTAAATGTTTGTTTATCCATAAATTTAACTGACTCTTTAAGCTCTTTAATGCTTTTAATCCTATGGCCCCCCTTTAAAATAAAATGCTGCTCTGGTTTTATTCTCTTCTCCTTTGGTTTTTTTTCTTGAACCTTTTTTCTTTTAAGGGCTTTTTTTACTAATCTTGGCTTTTTAGCAACATCAATCAATTTCTCTTTTTCAGCTGGTTTAGGAATAGATGGCTCTTTAGCCTTAAAATCAGGAAGATCTGGCAGCTCTAGCTCTTTAAGATTTTGTTTAGACATTAGCATATAAACAACATTTTTTTGTTTATTTAAAAATTTTTGCTATACTTCTTAAATAGTAATTAGTAAAACCTCAATTTTATTGGATTAAAACATAAGGTTTTTAAGTTAGCCAAAAGAACCATTTAGCTATATTATTTTGATAGAGGTAGTTAAAATGACTGAAAAAGAACTTATTTGCTCTTCTTGCAATAAAAGAGTAACAAATAAAGAAGGAGTGGCAGTATTTAAGTGTCCTAACTGCAGTAAAGCTGAAATAGTGCGCTGTAAGCACTGCAGGGAGATAGCAGCAACATATACATGCCCTGAATGCGGTTTTACAGGCCCAAACTAAGAAAATGGCAGACGTAGTAATAACACTTAGGATAATGCCTGAAAGCCCTGAAACAGACTTAAAGGCAATAGAAAAAAAGGCCAAGGCATTCATATCTAAATATGGTGGGGAAGTCGGAAAGGTCAATGTAGAGCCAATTGCATTCGGCCTAAAAGCACTTGATCTCATATTTGTAAGCAATGAAGACCTTGGCAGCACTGACAAGCTTGAGCAGAATGTGGCCTCAATAGAAGGAGTAAGTTCTGTTGAGGTAACAGATGTCAGAAGGGCTATTGGTTAATCTTTTTAATTAATTTTATTAATTTTTTTAGTTTTATATTGCTTCTTATTGAATTAGGCCTTATATGAGTTTCAGCTACTTTAAAGCCGGCCTTTTTTATTTCATTAATTAATGAATCCTTTTTTGGCACATTTTTAAGCTTGTTATGTTTTATGACTTTTGCAATATCATAAAAACCAGCTGAGTTTATTTTTGATTCATTATTTATTATTTGCATTAATTTAATCAATTCCTTATTATTGTTTTTCCTGGCCTCCTGATTCATCTTAGTTGCAAGCTTTTTATCCCATAACTGGCCAAGCCAGAGCTTTCCTGCATAGTCGAGTTTTGATTTGCACAATGGGCATTTTTCATCATTGAATATGCTGTCTGCATTTTTCCTGAAAAGGCATTTTTTGCAGTAAAGAATATAGCCGTGGTTTTTCATTATTTCATCCACTTTCTTTTTTCCCTTTATGCACTCAAAGAAAGCCCTAAAGTAATGCTCTCTTGAGTATGAAAAGATTGGCATTAATGCCTTATCATGCTGTGCTGATATTGTTTGTATCTTGAATATAAGAATTCTTAAGCCAAGCTCGTGGCAGAACTCATTTCTTAATGGCTTGCCTGAGTATTTTCTTAAGCAGGCATTTTTATATGTTCCACATAAAGCACTAGTGTCTGTTGCTGTTACAGCAAGAATTCCCTCGCGTGCAAGCCTTTTTACTGCACTATCCAACAAAAAGTTTGGCGAGCCAAATGGGTCAATATCAATGTAATCAAAGCCCTTTGAATTCAGAATAAAGAGATTTGCATCAAGGCCTGATATTTTTATTTTCTTATTTAACTTAATTTTATTTAGTTTCAAATTGCTTTTTATCAGCTTTACTGCTTCACTGCTTTTATCATTGAAAGAAAGGTTCATTATCTTGCTTTTTTTCAATTCAAGCAAAAACCTTATCCCTCTTATTCCTGTTGCAGCCAATGGCAAAGCAATCTGCATGTTCTTTTTTTCTATTGAGTTTAACAATAAAACACTTATATCCCTATTAAGCTTCATAACAGGATTGTAAAACACAGGCATTTCCTTTGATATCTTTTCAGCTCTATATGCCTTAATTCCTGCTTTGCCCTCTTTTATTATTTGCATAGAAAACACAAGAACCTATATCAATATAAAACTTTTGGAAAGCTTTAAAAGTAATATTATTTTCTCTTAATAAAATGAAACTAATAAGATCACCTGTGTGCACTGTTGTGGGCCATGTTGACCATGGAAAGTCAAGCCTGCTTGATTATATTAGGCATAGCCATATTGTCAAGTATGAAGTAGGGGCAATAACACAGGCAATAGGGGCTTCTTTAATACCCCTTGATACTGTTAAGAAGATATGTGGGTCATTGCTTGATTCATTAAAAATAAAATTCACAATTCCTGGATTGTTGTTTATAGACACTCCTGGCCATGCTGCATTCACAAACCTGAGGAAAAGAGGAGGAAGCCTTGCAGACATAGCTATCCTTGTTATAGATATAAATGAGGGCTTTAAGCCCCAGACAGCTGAAGCAGTTGAGATATTAAAGCACGGGAAAACACCTTTTATTGTTGCAGCAAATAAAATAGACTTACTGCCTGGATGGAACTCAACCAATGGCAATTTATTAAAATCCATTTCTGGCCAGAGCCCTGACACACAAAAAAGAGTTGACACAAAGCTTTATGAGCTTGTTGGAAAACTGTATGAGTTTGGATTTGCAAGCGAGCGCTTTGACCGCGTTGATGATTATACAAAACAGATTGCAATAATCCCTGTATCATCAAAAACAGGAGAGGGAATTCCAGAGCTATTAATGGTCTTGACAGGACTTGCACAGAAGTATCTTGAAGGCCGTCTGGAGTGTGATATTAACAGGCCAGCAAAAGGAACTGTACTAGAGGTTAAGGAAGGAAAGGGTCTTGGTGTAGCACTTGATGTTATAATATATGACGGCACATTAAAAAAAGAGGATATTATTGTTATTGGCGGTATAAAAAAACCAGTTGTAACAAAAGTAAGGGCATTGTTTGAGCCAATGCCATTGTCAGAGATAAGAGACAAGAAAGCTAGGTTTAAACAGGTTGGCAGTGTATGTGCTGCCAGATGCCTGAGAATATCTGCTCCTGAAATAGAAAATGTTGTTGCAGGAATGCCATTAATGTCTAGCTCAAAAGAATCTCTTGATAAAACAAAACAGGAAATCCAGAAATTAGTTTCTGAGGTTATAATAGAAACAGATATACAAGGAATTATTTTAAAGGCAGATTCACTTGGCTCTCTTGAGGCATTAATAAAAATATTCAGGGAAAAAAACATCAAGATAAGAAGGGCATCAATTGGCAACATATCAAAGAAAGACATAACAGAGGCAGAGAGCAACTATGAGAATGACCCATTAAAAGCAGTTGTTATTGGCTTTAATGTATCTTTAAATAATGATGCAAAATCAGAGAAGGTAAAGGTTTTTACAGCTGATATAATATACAAGCTTATAGAAAACTTTGAGAAATGGGTTGATGGAGAGACAAAAAGGCTTGAGGCAGCTGATATAGAAATTCTTGTAAGGCCGTGCAAAATCAAAGTAATGCCTGGCTATGTTTTCAGGCAGAACAATCCAGCTGTTGTTGGGGTTGAGGTTCTTGAGGGAAAAATAAAGACTAATATAAAGTTAATGAAAGACATTATTTCATTAACCACAATAAAGAGCATACAGTCAGAAAAAAAAAATGTTTCAGAAGCTGAAAAGGGCAAGCAGGTTGCAATATCTCTTGATAAGGTTACAATCGGAAGGCAGATTAATGAAGGTGATATTTTATATTCAGTAATTCCAGAGAATGATTTTAGAAAGCTAAAGCAACTAAAAAAATATCTGACACCAGGAGAAATAGTGATTCTGAAGGAGATTGCAGAGATGATGAGAAAGGAGAATGAGATATGGGGAATCTGAAATGTTTGAACTTAAAATCCTCAACAGGAAAAAAATAAAGGAAATAACTTCTGTTATAAAGAAACAATGGGGTGCTGATTTTGGTTCAGAGCTTGTTTTTCTTATGAATGATAAGGGAAAAATATTTCTTGTTAACAAAGAGGTTTTTGATTTGCCTCTTGAGAAGCTGAAGATTAACTCAATTGGATTGTATTTTGGAGAGCTTAAAAATAATGATTTAAGACTAAGCATAGAGGGCTCGCAGATGATTGGCATTAAGGCCAAAAAGAATGTTGTTGAGCTTAATAACAAGCAGGCTATGCAGTGGCTCAAGGGCCAGGATATAGAAATAAAGGGCAATTACCATGGTTTTGTTATATTAAAGCATAATAATGACTTTCTGGGCACAGGCAAGTACAAGCCTGGAAAAGTACTTAATTTTGTTCCAAAGGCCCGCAGATTTAAATATAACTTAGATATTCCAGACTAATTAATTTATTTTTATGGTTAATTTTAACTTAATAGTAGTAAAAATAGAAAGCTTTATAAACAATTAATATCTTTATTAGATAAAAATGCTGACTTTCCCGCAAAATTACAAAGAAAAGAAAGAGTTAGTGAATTATCTTAGTAATCTTAAAGCTAGCTTCAAGTCTGATTTAAATAAGATCATAAATTTTCCTTTATCAGGGCACCTTAAAAAGGATAAAAACCTGGAAAAAATAATTAATTCTGCTAAGAAAAAATATGAGGCAATATCTATTAATGACAGGTTTTTGCTTTCATGGTTTATGGATTTCACCCATGAGAACCTTCTATATAACCAAGGATTAAAGCCAAGGCTTAATCCAAAATTTTTTATTGAATTTGATATCATCAGCCCACACAGCCAAATAAACCAAAAAATAAAACCGAAGATTGATTATAAGCTAAAAAAGGAAATGGAAGCAACAACTGATTTTAAGTTTACAGAAAACCAGATTAGGAAACATCAAAATCTTACAAAAGAATATATGGAAGAAAATGGCATTGAGATTAAGATAAGAAAATCATACATAAGGGAAATTTTAACTTATGCCTATGAAGATAAAATAAAAAGGTTTATTTTAGAATTTAATGCAAGGCTAAAACACTGGGACAGCCTAAGCCAGAAGGCATTTGTTTTAATTTGTGAGCAATACCTAAACAAAAAAATAAGGGCAGAGGCTGACAAGATTGAGACCAACTATAAAGATATAGTAGATATTGCAGACAGAAAAGCAGTCAGAATCATAACTAAAAAAAAGAGTGACATAATTCCAACAGTAGAAAAAATTGCTGAGTCATGCGGCCAGAAACTAGACAAAAATATGATTCTTCCTGCTGCAACTTACAGGAAAGATGATAAATACTGGTATTTTATTAAACAGACCAAGCCTTACTTAAACATTGGCAATTTTTCTTCTGCTAAAAAAAATTACTATCAAACATACCATATCATAGGAGATTTTTTTGGAGAGCCCATTGAAACCCAGGTAAGAAGCAAGTATATGGACATAATTGCAGAAGCAAAAGAAGAGTCTGCAGCCTCCTGGGCCACCTACAAAAAAAAGAACAGAAAAATTATAGAAAACATCCTTAAAGAAAAGCCTGAATCACGTTACATCCTTAATTTGTTCCATGATATCTTCAAGGGAATTGAGTGAACTTATTAATTGCAATTTTAACAATGCCAAAAAATGTTTTTAATTATGCACAAAAAAGCAAAAACCAACATCTTTAAGTTCTGAATGAAGCTTTTTTGGCATGCTCAAAAATGCTCTGCATTTTTGGCATCCTTAGAAATCAGTTTTGCTGATTTCTGGGAAACAAGAAATTTGCTTTGCAAATTTCTAAGTTCACCGGAAAACTAAGTTTTCCTTGTGTACTAAAAATCCACTATGGATTTTTATTATATTATGTCTTCTATAGGGGCTTTTGGCTTTTTAATAGGTTTTTTCTCTTTTTCAACCTCTTTTGTGAGGTCAACTCCCAACTCCTGCAATGACTTTATATGCATCTGCATAAGCTGCTCAACAATGCTCAGTATTTTGGCCATTTCCTGCCTTTCCTTTGCCAAGGTTGTTAATGCCCCCTTATGAAAACCAATCATCTCTTCTTTGCTTGCTTTCTTTACCATAACTATCACCAATAACTAGTTTTTATTACTTATATTTATTCTTTTGGGATTTTTAATCAAAAAAAGACATATTTTTAAACTCTATAAATTTTTGATAAAAACATGGAAATACAGGGAATAGTTAGAAATGAAAATCTTATTGGTAAAGATGAATGGAACAAATACATCAATGGCCTAAAGATAAACAAACCAGAAACCAATAAAGAAAAATGCAGGGAATTAGTTAAAGAGAGCCTTGTAAATTCAATAAAAAAAAGAACTATTAACTTAGGAAAATTTGGAATTCTTTTCTCAGGAGGCATAGATTCATCAGTAATTGCATTAGTATGCAAACAACTTGGATGTGATTTTAGATGCTATACAGTTGGCCTGGAAAACTCCAAAGATATTGAATACGCGAAGAAGGTTGCAGATTCAATTAATATTAACCTTAAAACAAGAACAATAAAACTAAATGAGGTTGAAAGGCTGTTAAGAAAAGTCATTAAGATAACTGAAAAGAGAGACGTTGTTAATGTAGGGGTTGGCTGTGTTGTTTATGCAGCCATAGAGCTTGCAAAAAAAGATAATACTCCCTTTGTTTTAACAGGAATGGGAGCTGATGAGCTTTTTGCCGGCTATGCAAGATTTGAAAAAGTTAAAGACATAAAAAAAGAGTGTATTTCAAGCATCAAAAACATCTATAATGACATGGAAAGGGACTTTCTTGTAGCAGATGAAATGAAAGCAAAAATAATAACACCTTTTATGGATGAAGATATAATAAAAGCAGCTATGCAAATCCCTTCAGAATACAAGATAAAAAATAATGTAAGAAAATACATACTAAGGGAAATTGCACTTGATTTAGGACTACAAAACGAATTTGCATTCAGAAAAAAAACAGCTGCGCAATATGGTTCTGGAATTAATAAGGCAATATCCAGATTAACAAAAAAAAATAATTTCAAATACAAAAAGGATTACCTGAAGAGCTTATCCTAAATGAAGTTCAACAACATCTCCATCTGAAAGTTTGTGTTTTAACCTAAGCATCTGTCCGCCAAACTTTGCAGAATTACCCCATACTCGAGCATATTTGAATTTTGTTATAAAATCCTGGTGTAATCTGCTGCATACATTCCTTATTGTGCAATCCTTATTCATTACCAAGGGAATTTCTAAATCTGCTTTTTTACCTACCTCTTTTAAGTATATATTAATAAGCTCAAGCCCTTTGTATATTTTTTCTTTAAGTTCATCAGTATAATCCTCTTTCTTGGCGCATATAAACAATGCATCAGGAAACTTTTTTTTGGCATCATCAATCTGTTCAGGTGTTGCCAGATCAATCTTATTTACAATAACAATGCCTGGAAGATATTTCCTGTTTCCCTCAATACAATCAATTAACTGGTCTGCATTTATTGGAGTTCTTATAAGGATTTCTGCATTTGATATTGAGAATTCCTTTAGTATTCCTTTTATTGTTTCATCATCCAAATTTGGCAAGGGGACAGTTTTGCCTATTTGTATTCCTCCGCGTGCTTTCTTTTTTATTCTTACATCAAGCTTTTCTTGGTTTAGGCGTATTCCTGCTTCATAAAGCTCTTTGCATAAAACATTATATGTATTAAGCTGATTTATATCTAACAGAATAATGACTAAATCGCAGTTGCGTATTACTGCAAGCACTTCTTTTCCACGTCCGCGTCCAGATGCTGCTCCAGAAACAACACCAGGAACATCAAGTATCTGAATCTTTGCATGCTCATAATCCATTATTCCAGGTATCACATTAAGTGTTGTAAAATCATATGTTCCTATTAATGAATCAGCATTTGTAATGCTATTAAGCAAGGTTGATTTTCCTACTGATGGAAAACCCAAAATAATAACTGTTCCATCACCTGTTTTTCTTACTGAATAACCCTCTTTTTTTCCTTTTGATGCTGAGCGTGCAAGTTCTTTTTTCTTTAAATTAGCTATCCTTGCCTTTATCAAGCCAATGGCATGCTCTGTTCTCTTGTTGTATTTTGTTGTTGAAAGCTCCTGCTCAAGCTCTTTTATTTTGTCATAATTGGTTTTCTTTTCAGGCCTTTTCTCAAGCCTTTCATCTGGTTTGATATGCCCTGTTTTCTTTTTTTGTGCCATATTCCATTAAAAAATAAACTCTCTTTATATTCTTTTCTAACTGATTTTTTTATAAAAAAGCATAAGTTTTTTAAATGAATAGCCTCTGATATTTGCTATGGTCATTATAAATAATACATCCTTTATTACTAATTCAATAAATGTTTTGCCTAAAATATTATCCAGTGTTTTTACTAAACTGGTTGTTGCAGTAATAATTGTGCTCATAGGTCTTGTACTGGGAAAGATCCTTGGCAAGTTTGTCCAGAAAGCACTCCATGAGATCGAACTTAATAAAATTATAAAAAAAGCAGCTGGAATCAAGGCTTCTGTAGAAGAAATAATCTCCACCTCTCTTAGTTACTTTATTTATTTTATATTTATTGTGATGGCCCTAAACCAGCTTGGCATCACAACTGTTGTTCTGCATATGATATCAGGGGCTATATTAATTATAATAATAATCTCAATCTTGCTTTCAATAAAAGATTTTATGCCAAATATGTTTGCAGGATTATTTATACACCAGAAAAGATTTATTAAAGAAGGGGATATCCTTAAGGTTGATAATACTGAGGGAAAAGTTGTTCACATAAACCTTGTTGAAACAAAGATAGAAACAAAGCATGGTGATATAATTTATATTCCAAATTCCTTATTAACAAAGAAAACAGTTGTGAAGCTTAAAAAGAAAAGGCTCAGCTAGTTTGGATTGTTTCCAGCAAAGATGCAATATTTAATATCTGTATTCTTGTGTATGCCTGCATGTTTGTGTCATCAGATATCTCATCAAGCCCATTCAAGACCTTATTTACCCTTATTGATAGGTCTGAATCATCCCCTAAAATCCCAATCATATTATTTATTTTATTTTTTATGTTCTTAGGAACTGCCAAATCATTGCTCAGCTCTGAAAGGGCATCAATAATCTCTTTTATTTTTTCTTCTGTCATCTTTAGGATTATTACTCCTTTATTTCTTTGAGAACTTCTTTTTGGATTTTATCTGCCTTTTCCTTGATTTTTTCCTCTTGCTTTTCAAGCATCTTTATCCTTAGCTCAACTGTTTCTTTTTTTGATTTCAGGTCCTTCTCTAGTTCCTTTTTTTTTGAGGAAACCATTATATTGCCTACAATTTTATATGCAGTCTCAGAACTATCCAGTTCTTTTAATGCTGATTCAATCTCCATCAGCTGAGTTTGAAAGCTCTGTTTTTGCATTAAGAACTGCTGCATGCTTTGCTCCATTAACTGAAGCTGCTGGATTTTTTGCTCTGTTTCCTTTGAAACGTTCATTTTTTTAATCCTTCTATTTTTTCATAAACAGTAAGCATTTTTATGATTGAATTAACTGTTGCCCTTAATGCAACAGAGTCTTTTGCATCGATATTAAATTCAACATGATCCTTGTGTTTTTTGATAGTATAGTTTGACCTGTCTGCTTTTAAAGTTTTTGATTCTGAATAAAAGCATTTGTAAATCATGTTTGGGTTTTTATAAACCCTTATCTCAGCTGAATAACTCATCTGGCCTTGACCTTTGTCATTGTTGTTCTTGGCTTGAAAAGTATTTTAGAGCCGCAGTAAGGGCATCTGATCTTTTTTCTTAGGTAATCAATGGACACCTTTTTATTGCAGTTAAAACATCTGTATTCCACCATTTAGAGCACCTTTTTCTCTTCTTTTGCGAGGGTATAGGCCTTTCCTGTAAACTTGGCCTTACATTTATTGCAGAACCATATTCCCACAGCTAATCTCTTAACATGCATGCTGTTGCAGTATGGGCATTTGTGCTTTTTTCTCTGCTCCTTTTCAATCTTAGCTAGTTTCAGCTTGACTGTTCTTCCGTATCTTGGTCCGAAACGTTTTATTGAGCCTAATCCTTTTTTGATTTTTGCCATTTTTTTCTCTTCATATTACTATAAACTGGGGCTGCCCGGACTTTCATCAACTGTTGCAGGCTTTGTGGAATTGGGTCTTTAATCCAATATCTACCATTTATTTATGCGAGCGTTAGCGAGCGCGAGTGACTTCAATTGCAAAGCAATTGAATGTCGCTCCTGCGTGCCAGCTGAGCAAGCAGCTGTTTTGAACCGGGGTCGTCTGGTTTCTTGTGTTTAAACAACCCAAACCAGAAAGGATAAACCAAGCTACCCTACAGCCCCAACCAATAATCTTGGGGAATATGGGCATTATTTAAATCTTTTGTTTTAAACTTTAGATAACCAATTTTTGCAAAATTTTATATATGGCCTCTAATTCTTTATAGCTATGGCACTAACTGAAAAACAAAGATATGAAGTGAAGAAATTTATTAAGAAGCTCGAGGTATTCAGAAGGCCGCACACTGAGCTTATTACAGTTTACATACCAACAGAATATGACTTAAACAAGATAATAAATCATTTAAAGCAGGAGCAGGGGACTGCAACCAATATAAAATCAGCTTCAACAAGAAAGAATGTTACAGATGGCCTTGAAAGAATGATTCAGCACTTGCGCTTATTTAAGCAGACACCAAAACATGGCTTGGCTGTTTTTTCCGGAAATGTTGCTGAAAGGGAAGGCCAGATTGATTTAGAGGTATGGAGCATAGAGCCGCCAGTGCCTTTAAAGACCAGGATATACAGGTGTGACAAGCAGTTTGTCCTTGACTTGTTGAGAGATATGCTTGACACAAAAGAGGTTTATGGCCTTGTTGTACTAGATAGAAGGGATGCAAACATTGCTTTGTTAAAGGGAAAAACAATAATCCCTTTGGTTAAAACTCATTCACAAGTGCCTGGAAAATTTAAGGCAGGCGGACAATCAGCAGCCCGTTTTGCAAGAATAAGAGAGGGTGCTGCAAAAGACCACTTTAAAAAGGTTGCAGAATACATGAAAAACCAGTTTTTAACATTAAAGGAGCTTAAGGGAATAATTGTTGGCGGCCCTGGCCCTACAAAATATGATTTTATTGATGGCAACTATATTACAACAGAAGTGAAAAAAAAGATAATTGCAATAAAGGATTTATCTTATACTGAAGAATTTGGACTGCAGGAATTATTAGATAAATCACAGGATGTATTGGCAAAAGAAGAGGTAGCAGCTGAAAAAGAAATAATGGGGAAATTCTTTGATTTGTTATCAACAAAGCCAGGAATTGTAAGCTATGGCCTTAATGAGGTAAAGAAAAATCTTGAGATGGGGACTGTTGATATATTGCTTCTTTCAGAAGAACTTGATGATAACACAATAGATGAAATGGAGAACCTGGCAAAAACAGTTGGCACTAATGTTAAGATAATCTCAACAGAAACAAGAGAAGGAGTTCAGCTAAGAGAGCTTGGCAAGATAGCTGCTATCTTAAGGTATGAGGTTTGAAAAGATTATTATAGCAAGACTATTTCTTTTATAAAATGCAACTAATCAAAGAGGCTTTTGAGAAACTTTATCCTGGCAAGGAATTTAATTATTATGTAAAGCTTAAATATTCTGCAAGATTCAAGCCATACAATGCTAATGTAAGGCATTATAAAAATAATTTTGAGTTCAGCTTAAGCAGGCAGTGGAAACATATAAGCAAGGACATTGTAATTGGACTAATTCAAAGTCTTTTTCTAAAAGTATTTAATGACAAAAAACAGACAATAAATATTGATTTGTATAATTCTTTTATAAGAAACCTTCATATATCAATCCCAAAACAAAAATCAGATCCAATACTTGAAAGCTCTTTTAACAGGGTAAATAAAAAATATTTATACAACCTTATTGAAATGCCAAATCTTGAGTGGGGAAACAATTCAAAAAGAAAGCTTGGCTCTTATGACTATCATACTGACACAATAAGCATAAGCAAGATATTTTTAGATGCTGAGCAAGAACTTCTTGATTATTTGATGTATCACGAGATGCTGCATAAAAAATTAAAATTCAAGAATAAAGCTAACAAGAGCTATCATCATACAAAAGAATTTAAGGAAAAAGAAAAGGATTTTGAAGAACATAAGGAAATGGAAAGAAAAATAAAGGATTTAATCAGAAAGTCAAAATACAAAGGGTTTTTAAGGTATTTTAGCTAAAAATCATAATTACGATGAAAATCAAAGAAATCAAAGCAAAATCAATTATAACTAAATCCGGCTTACCAGATTCAGATTTTGTAATAAATCCATATATTGGATGCCAGCATGGTTGTAAATATTGCTATGCAAGATTTATGAAAAGATTTACAGGCCATACAGAACCTTGGGGTTCATTTGTTGATGTAAAGGTCAATGCTCCTGATTTAATCCCAAGAAACACAAATAAATACAAATGTAAGTCCATAACAATTAGCTCTGTTACAGACCCTTATCAGCCAATTGAGAGAAAATATAGACTCACAAGAAAAATTCTTGAAAGACTTATACCCCTTCAACCACATTTGGGTTTGATGACTAAATCCGATTTAGTAGTTAGGGATATTGATTTGTTTAAGCAGTTCAAGGATTGTATTGTTGCTCTTTCCTTATCAATTTTAGACAATAAAATAAGGAAAGAATTAGAACCTTTATCATCGTCAGCAAATAAAAGAATAAACGCGCTGAAAGAAGTTCATAAAAACAAAATTCCAACAGCCCTTTTTATCTCACCAATTTTTCCAGGAATAACAGATTGGAAAGAGATAATTGACAAAACCAAAAATTTTGTAGGTGAATATTGGTTTGAAAATCTAAACCTTTACCCATCTATCAAAGATGAAATTTATAGGTTTTTAAGAAAAAACAAACCAGAGCTTATACCAAAATATAAACAGATATATTCAAAGGATAGTAATTATTGGAATGTTGAAGAAAACAAAATAAAAGAATTTTGTCAGAAAAATAGGATTAATTGTAGAATCTATTTCCACCATTACTAGGGTTTTTCAATCATAAAATCAAAAACTATAAATATAGCCAGTTTTCTCTTTTTGTTATAAGATATGAGGCAAGATTATTATGGTAACAAAACTTATTGCAGCAACCTCTATTCAAGAGGGCAGGTATATAGTACTTGATGATGCTCCATGCAAAGTAACAAGTATCCAGATATCAAGACCTGGAAAGCATGGCCACGCAAAAGTGAGAATAACTGCAGTTGGAATTGTTGACGGCAAGAAAAGAGAAACCGTAATGCCTGGCCATGATATGGTGCCAACTCCAGTAATAGACAAAAAAACAGCACAAGTTTTATCAGTTCATGGTAACATAGCTAATTTGATGGATGCAGAGACATATGAAACATTTGACTTAGAGATTCCTGAAGAATTAAAAGCAGACTGTGTTCCTGGCTCTAATGTGCTTTATTGGTTAATTTTAAATAGCAGGGTTATGAAGCAGGTTAAATCAGAATAGGTGTAAAATGGTAAAATTCCCAGAAGCAGAGGCAAGAATAATACATAATATATTTATATGCAAAAACTGCAAGACAAAAATAAGGGCCAATATAATGAAGGTTCTCCAGGGCAAAATCAAGTGCAGGAAGTGCAATAGCAAGGCATTAAGGCCTATCAGAAAGAAATAAAATGGATTTCCAGACTATTTGTACTTTTGTATTTATAGGTTGCATGTTGTTGTTTCTTTATGCCAATAGAAAGAAAATAGTTATTCAAAAAATTTTATTTCCCTTTCTTTATTTCTCTATGTATAAGACCAAGCTTGGATTAAAATTAATGGACAAGATAGCCAAAAAGCATCCAAAATTCTTAAAATATCTAGCATATGTTGGCATTATAATCGGATTTTTAGGTATGGTATTTATATCTTTTTCACTTATACAGAATATTTATAAAGTAATTACTGCTACAACCACTATTGCAGGTGTTGCCCTTGTTTTGCCTTTAAAGGTTAAAGGCAGTTTTTATGTTCCTTTCTTCTACTGGATAATATCAATATTCCTGATTGCTTTAGTGCATGAGTTTTCACATGGTGTTGTAGCAAGGGCTTACAAACTTAAAATAAAATCAAGTGGACTTGCCTTTCTTAATGTTCTTGTTCCAGTGATTCCAGCAGCATTTGTTGAGCCAGATGAGAAAGAATTAAGGAAAAGGCCAAAGATGCAGCAATTATCTGTTTTTGCAGCAGGGCCATTTTCTAATATTATATTTGCATTTGTTGTCTTGGCTTTAATGGGATTTGTTATTGCGCCAGTATCTAATGCTATATTTAATTATAATGGTATTTTAGTAACAGGCTTTACTCCTGGAAATGAGACATTTCCTGCAGAAAGTGCGGGAATAACAGAAAATGAGCTGATAATCGGTATAGATAATATGCCAATTGCCACTGTGGAGAATTTCACAGAGATAATGCAAACTAAAACACCTGGTGAATCTGTTGTTATTACAACAAATGTAACAGATTATAATATTATCCTTGCTGAAAGCCCTGATAATAAAAGCATAGGTTATCTTGGGGTTTATTTAACACAAAATCAGGAAATAAAAGAAAATATCCTGCAAAAATATGGAAAAATTCTTCCAGATGTTTTTATTTGGTTTGTTGGATTGTTTTACTGGATCTATGTTCTAAACCTAGGGATTGGTCTGTTTAATCTCGCGCCTTTGGGCCCAATAGACGGCGGAAGGATGCTTCAACTATTGATGCACAAGCTCTTTAAGAAAAAGAAAGGGGACAAGGTTTGGAAATCAATAAGTTATATATTCCTTGGCCTTATTATAATTAATCTTTTATTTGCTTTCTTTATGTAATCACTTAATTTTTTTAGAATTTCTTTTTTCAAAGTATTTCTTAACTTTTTTGTCTATCTGGGGCCTTGCATTTACATCAAGCTTGTAGTAAATCTTTTCAGCTTCTGGCCCCCATGAATAGTTGCCTTTCTCTTTTTTTACCTTGCTTATTTTGAATTCCTTTAATGCTAGGCCTTTCTTAAGGTGATAATAGATTGAGCGCATAGTAACAGCTGGGAAAATCTCGATGTAGACCTTATAAATTTCATATCCGTATGCAGATTTCATAAAATAGAGTATCTCAACAATATTCTGCCTTATCTTGCTCTGGATTGGCCTTCCGCGATTCATAAGCAAATTACAAACTTGTTTTTTTAAATATTTTTCTATATTGAAATTAATTTTCCAAAAGGTTTTTATTTAAACTGTTTATCTTATTTTTTATGATTAAAGCAGTTATATTTGATTATGGAAATGTAATACATAAGTGGGATAATAATATTTTTCTGGAGAAAGCTGTTAAAAAATCTAATAAAAGTTATGAATATATCAATAATCTTATATTTAAATCAGGATTGCAGGATAAGTTTGAATCAGGAGAACTATCTCCAAAAGATTTTTTTGGAATCATAAAGAAAAAATGCAAGCTTTCAATGTCCCAGAATGAATTTTTCAATGATTATACAAGTAGACTCTTTGAAATAATCCAGTCTACAATCATTTTTATTAAAAAATTGAAGAAAAATTATAAAGTTGCATTGCTTTCAAACACAACAAAAATTGATTTTGACTGTGTAATCAAAAAATTAAGAGAATTACCTTTGTTTGATTCTGTTACATTGTCATTTAAAATTGGATATGCAAAACCAAAGAAAGAGATATTCCTTGATGCACTTAAAAAACTAAATCTTAGACCAAATGAGTGCGTTTACATAGATGACATAAAAGAGTATTCTGAAGCTGCATCAAAGCTGGGGATTCATGGAATACATTATACTTCTTATGAGAATCTGATTAAAGAATTGAAAAAATTAAATATAAAAGTTTGATTTTATTGTTGCGGCCTTAAATTTCTTCTCTCTGCATCTAACAAGAGCCTTTTTTCTGTTATTGCAACTGTCTGCCTTATCTTCTGGACAGCATCTGGATTTGCGCTTATGCTGTCAATGCCCTGCCTGACAAGGAATGCTGCCATCTTTGGCTTTGAGCCGGCTTGGCCGCATATTGAGGTTTGAACATTGTATTTCTTGCATATCTTTATAACCCTTGAGATTTCTGCAAGCACTGCTGGATGCAGCTCATCATAATGCTTTTGCACTAAATCATTATTTCTGTCAAGAGCAAGAGTATATTGGGTTAAATCATTTGTTCCAAAGCTCACAAAGTCAATTCCCAGCTTACAGATATCCTCTATTATCCACACAGAAGCAGGTGTTTCTATCATAATCCCAAACTCAACATATTCATCATCAAAAACATCATCTAGGATTTCCTTTGCTCTTCTAACCTCATCGACCCTTGTAACAAGCGGAATCATGACACCAACATTTTTTAGTCCTATTTCATGGACTTTTTTTATTGCCTCAAACTCTGCTCTTAAAAATCCGGGCTGATCCAAAGAGCGCCTTATTCCTCTCCAGCCAAGCATTGGGTTTTCCTCTTCAGGCTCATCAGAGCCTCCTTCAAGGCTTTTGAATTCATCTGTCGGGGCATCCAGTGTTCTATACCACACAGGCTTGCCGTCAAATGCCCTTGCAACAGTTGATATTCCCTTAACCAATATATCAATAAGCTCTTGCTTTCTTCCTTGCTTTACTAAATAAGCAGGATGAACTTTTGTTCCTAAAATCATGTGCTCTGCCCTTAACAAACCAACTCCATCTGCTCCTGTTGCAGCTGCCTTTTCAGCATATTCTGGAAAATCCATCACTACTTTTATTTGCGTTGCTGTGATTAATTCACCATAATCCCTTCGTATTTCCTCTGCCTGCTTTGGTTTCTTTATTGTTATTCTGCCTTTATAGACCTTGCCATGTGTTGCATCAACAGTAATTATTGTGTTTTCCCTTAAAACAGAAGTTGCATTTCCTGTTCCAACAATACAAGGTATGCCCATTTCCCTACTTACAATTGCAGCATGGCATGTTGTTCCACCAAGATTTGTTACAATAGCTGATGCCCTTTTCATTGTTGGCACCATATCTGGATTTGTCATCTTTGTAACAAGAACATCACCTTTCTGGATTTTTGAAAGCTCATTTACCTCATGCACAATCTTAACAATTCCTGATGCAATTCCAGGACTGGCTGTGTTTCCTGTGACTAAAATTTCAGCATTGGAAATATCAGAACTTTCCTCAGCAGGTGTTTTTTCAGTTTCCTCTTCAGTTGTTTTTTGCTCTTCTATTGTTATTTCCTCTGCCTCTTTTTCTTCTTCAATTTTTTTTATTGTTGTTATGGCTCTTGTCTGCACAACATAAATTTTATCTTTTTCAATAGCCCATTCAATATCTTGTGGTTTGTTATAATGCTCTTCTAGTTTCTTTGCAATCTCTGCAAGTTTTATAATTTCTTCATTTTTTAGTATCTGTATTCCTCTCATCTCTTCTTTTATTGTTTTCTTTACAGTCTTTCCTGATTCATCCCGTACATAAGCCCACTCCTGCTCTTTTATATCCCTGCTTTTTATTTCCATAGAGTTTTTATCAACAATGTAAGAATCAGGATTTACAGAGCCAGAAACAATTGCCTCTCCCAAGCCAAAGCATGCCTCTACTACAATCTCATTTTCATTGTTTGTTGATGGATTTACAGAAAAAGTTACACCTGCCTTGTCTGAATTGACCATTTTCTGAACAACAACTGCTATCAATACCTTCATATGCTCAAAATTATTTTTTACTCTATAGTATATTGCCCTTGCTGTAAATAATGATGCCCAGCATGCTCTGACAGCTTTCACTAAATTATTGTTTCCCTTAATATTGAGGAATGTTGCCTGCTGTCCTGCAAACGAAGCCTCTGGAAGGTCTTCGGCAGTTGCGCTGCTCCTAACAGCAACAAATATATCCTGTGTTTTTTTAACCAAATTAGATGCATCTGTTTTTTCATCACTTATACCCATACTTTCATATGCATCTATAATCTCTTCTTTTATGTCATCAGAAACCTCTGTTGCAATAATCAGCTTTTGTATTTCATTTGCCTTGTCTTGCAGTTCTTGAGTGCTTTCTACATCAAGGCCTGAAAGAATTTTTATTATTTTTCCTTTTATATTTGTTCTTTCTATAAAATCCTTATATGCCTCTGCATTTACTATAAATCCTGGCGGAACAGGCATACCAAGATTATACATCTCACCAAGATTAGCTGCCTTACCCCCAACAATAGGAACATCATCCTTTGATATTTCCTTGAACCATGAGATTGCCTTCATAATAACACCTCTTATTTTTAAATAAGCTGATGTTAAAAACTTAATCAAATGTTTATATAAATCTTTCTGTTTAAATAATTGAAAAACTATTTATATTTAGGAACTATCAAGCATTTAATATGGGAAAGGAAGAATTAGTAAGATATTGGACCAGCAACAAAATAATTACAGATGAAAGACTGATAAAGGCCTTTAAAGCAATTCCAAGGGAGGAATTTATCTTAGATGAACTGGTAAATGAGGCCTATGGTGACTATCCACTGCCTATTTTAAAAGGCCAGACAATATCACAGCCAACAACTGTTATGATTATGATCAATGCCTTGGAACTTAAAAAAACTGACAGGGTTTTAGAGGTTGGTGCTGGCTCTGGCTATTGTGCTGCAATAATATCCAAGATAGTAAAATTTGTTTACACAACAGAAATCATTCCAGAGCTTGCAGAGTTTGCAGCTAACAACATAAAAAAGATTGGAATAAAAAATATTGAGGTAATAAATTATGACGGCTCTCAGGGCTATGAAAAAAAAGCACCTTATGACAAGATAATGGTAACTGCTGCATGCCCAAAAATACCTCCACCTTTGATAGATCAGCTGAAACAAAATGGAATAATAGTTGCACCTGTTGCTTATTTTTTGGGCCAAACTATGATAAAAGGTATAAAAAAAGGCCAAGAGCTAGAAACAGAATCATTGGGTAATTTTGTGTTTGTGCCCTTAAAGGGCAAGTATGGTTATTGAAAATTTTAATGTTTTTAAAATAAAAACCTAAATTAAAAAGAGTGATTTTTTGATAATATTTAAATATTAAGAAGCCAATATCCTTTTTGTGAATATATTATGATTAAATCTGATTCAAGAGAAATGTTTAGAAAAATATTTTCAGATTATCCTGCTCGTCTTGGTCTTGTGATGGGATATCTTAGAAGAATAACTGATACTCTTTTTCCAGAAATGGATAAAACTTTTGATGGTAATTCTAATCCTGAAGTACCAGCATTTTATTGGATTAGGCAAGCTCATTGTTTTCTCTCAAGGTATCAAGAAGCCCTTTATTCTTCTCGGGAAAAACTTAATAGGAAAAGAAAGAATAAAATCCAAAAACTTCTTTCAAACCTAGTTGATGGAGATGAAAAAAAGATATCAGAATTTAAGTATAAATTAATTGATTACTGTAGAAAAGGAGAAGATTTATGGGGAGACTGGCTGATGAAGGGTTAATAGAAGGTAACCTTGAAAAAGCTGTTTTATGTTACAGAAATAAAAAATTGTATCAAGAAGAAAAAAAAGAGATTGAAAGAGGGGTGTTAAACCATCCTTATCTACTTTTTGATAATGAGGAGGATTCTGAAGGCATAGATGGTTCTTTAAAACAATTTATTGATTCTTGGAGAAGATACTATCATCCAATTACTGATGATTATTTAGAATTATATCAAAAATTACTTCCAAAATAAGTGATTTGATAGTTATCTTAAGATTTTTAGTGCCTCATTAACACTCTTTTTGTCAAATATTATTTTCTTCAGGGCCTTTGTTATCTCCAGGGGTTTTTCGTGCTGCCAGACGTTTCTTCCAACTGCAAGGCCTGAGGCTCCTGCTTTCATAACCTCATATGTTCTTTGCAATAGCTCTTGGTCAGATAATTTTTTGCCGCCAACAACCAAAACCTTTGTTTTTCCAGCTGCCTTAACAGCCCATTTAAAGCCCTCAAAATCATTGTTATAGTTTATTTTTACAAAATCAGATCCAAGCTCAAGACCTATGCGTGCAGCATAAGCAATTGTTTCAGTTGAAAGCTCATCTTGAATAAACTTTCCACGAGGATAAACCCAGGCAATAATAGGAATTCCATAACTATGGGCTGTTTCAACAAGCTTGCTGAAATCCTTAAACATCTTATATTCAAACTCAGAGCCAGGATAAATTGTGTATCCAACAGCCTCTGCTCCAAGCTTTACAGCTCTTCCAATAGAGCAGACCTGGCTTGAGACCGGATCACCCCTAAAAAGATTTGTCTTGCCATTAAGCTTTACAATTAACGGAACAGCTGCATTATGCTTGTCATAATATTTCTCAGCAATCCCATGATGCAGGATAACAGCATTGTATTTTCCGTTTTCTGCTATTTTAAGAACATAGTCTGGATTAACATTGTTGAGGTTAAAATCTGTTGGCCCGTGCTCAAGACCCTGGTCATATGCAAGAAATAAAGACTTTTCATTATGCATTATCTTCTGCATCTGCAGCTTTGTCAAAAAACCCACCTCTTTTTCCTATTTTATCATATCAAGGACATCACAGACCTTATAAATTGTGTCTTTTACTGTTCTTATTCCTATATTATCCTCTTCAAATGGCTTTTGCACAATGCCACCAAAGTGGCTGCCATCCCCAACAACAATCATACTATGAATATTCATCCAGGCATGTATTGCTTCAACAGTTTTTTCCTGGCCGCCATTTCTTGACCCGCCAACAGCAACAGCAGCCCCAACTTTATTTTTTAATAAAAAGCCAGCTTTTCTCAAAACCAGGGTTCTGTCAAAGAATGCCTTTAATTGCGAGCTGACAGAGCCAAAATAAACAGGGCTAGATACAATAACTGCATCAGAATCCTCTAATAATGGCAATAGTTTTTTCATATCATCCTTTATACTGCATTCTTTTTTATCCTTGCATAAGCCGCAATCATTACATCCTGCTATCTTATACTCTGAGAGAAATATCCTTGCTGTGATAAATCCCCTCTGCTTTGCAATGTCAAGCACATAATCTATTATTCTCTCATTATTTCCGCTTTTAGTCGGAGAACCGCTTATGCCAACAATCTTCATTTTTACACTAAAATAGTTTGTTTTTTAAATATTTCTGTTTTTAGCTGAGCTTTTTTATTTTTACTGAGCTTTTCTTGATATTTTCCAATGCTTCCTTGTATTTTAATAACTTATTTTTTGCACCACCATGCTGTATAACTGATTCTGAGTTCACCAATCCCAGCTTTAATGCAAATTCAATATTACTCTTTTTTATCATGCCTGACAAGAATGATGATGCAAAAGCATCTCCTGCACCTGTGCTCTCAACAACCTTTATCTTATTTGGTATCATAGTATAAATATTTTTTCCATCATAAGCATTAATTTCTTTTTTTCCATTGGTAATTACTGCTATCCTTGGTCCTAATTCACAGAGTTTCTTTAACATGATTTTAATATTATTTTTTCCTACTAATAATGATGCTTCTTCATTATTTAATACAAGGATAGTTGTTCTAGTTAGAATTTTTTTTAAATAATTCTTACCTTTTTTTGCAAGGTAAGTGCTTGGATTAAATGCTATTTTAATATTATTTTTTTCAGCAAATTCTGCTAGCTTCTCTAATGTCTTAAATGACTCAGAAATCATTGAGGAAAAATAAAACCACTTTGTTTTTAGTTTTTTTAGATTAATATCAGAAAACCTCAGTTTGTCATTTGCACCCTTGTATGTTAAAATAGTTCGGTCATGCTCTATTGAATCAAGAATTATTGAATAGCCGGTGATTTCCTTGCTTAATACGCCAATAAAATCTATTTTTTCTTTTTTTAATAAATCAAGAATTTTTTTTCCGTTCTCATCATTTCCCAGACTACCAAGGTAGGCTGTTTTATGACCCAGCCTTGCTAGAGAGACTGCTGTGTTTGTTCCGCCACCACCTGTTGTAAACCTGAGTTCTTTAATCAAAATCTTAGATCCAGAGGGATAAGCAATTAAATCATCCTCAGAACTAGATGTTTTTATTTTTATGAGTTCAGACTTTGTGTTTACAAAAACATCAAAAGTTGCAGACCCTACTGTAATGGTATCATACATTCTACTCATTGAATAAGGCCTTGGGTTTATATATTTTTCTGAGAAAAATAGATAAATTTTAAAAATTATAAACAGAGAAATTAAAAAATAAATAAAAAAATAAATTATTTATTTCATCTGTGCAAGTGCATATATTTCTTTCAGAGCAACTACCAATGTTGCTGGCACGACAAATGCCATTACAGCATTTAATACTCCAGATAGGTACTCACCGATATACAAAATAGTTGTTAATGTACCTGATGCTCCTCCTGCATATATAACTAACACTAATGCTACTGCCATCCACACAAAATCTTTTGTCTCCTTACCACCTATGTTTACAAACCCGACTATCAATCCCAGCAATATTAACAGGGATATTAACCAGGGCTCCAAGGTTCCTAAATAACCGCCTATCAATCCAATAATCACTGCAAGCACAACTCCAAGGACAAATGATATCTCTCCTACTTTTTTCTCCATTAGTTACACCTCCTTATCTGTATATAGCTAGATTTTCTAGCTTTTTTATAATTTTATTTTAATTCTTTATAAACCTTTGTAACCATTTTACAGCACTCACTAATTTTTTGTAGTTTCTTTGCTAATTTTAAAAATAGAATCATAAAACTTTTTTATTAAAAATTTTTATGGAAAATTTGTCTTAGTTGCCAATCAAACTAATTATTCAGAATTTTATTTATAACAAATATTTTTGATATTTTATTTTTTTCTTAAAAATTTATTTTATTTTTGAAATTTTTATAAAATATCTATCAAATGAATCCCTTAATTTTTTTAACAGCGACGACAGAATTAATTTTTTTGTTAATCATAAAAATTTTTAGTTTAGTTTTGTAATCAATCTTATTTTTATCTTTTAATAATTCATTCCAATTTTTTTCAAAAAAATATTTTTTTTAAATTAAAAAAGAAGAATTTTATCGTCGAGAAATATTTTTCTCTCGAAAAAAACGAAAACTATTTAAACAATAAAAATAAAAAATAAAATTAGTGTTGTTCAAAACACAAAAATTCAAGAGGTGAAAAAATAATGGTAGCAAGGAAGAAAGCTAAGAAGAAAAAGAAGACAGTCAAGAAGAAACCTAAGAGAAGGGTTAAGAAGAAATCAAAAAAGAGAAGAAGATAAAACCTTATTTTACCTGCCTCTTTATTTTTGTAGGCAGTTCTTTTATTTTTTTAATTTTTTGTAAAACTTTAAATATTACTTTCTATTGATTAAGATAATGCAGAATAAAATAATTAAAATTATCAGGTTATTAAAGAAAAATTATCCCTCAACATTTTTTTCAAGACAAAAACCTTATAATGTTTTGATTTCTACAATACTTAGTCAGCGTACAAAAGATAAGAATACAATAAAAGCTTCTGAAAGATTATTTTCAAAATTTCCTACACTAGAACAGATTGCAAATGCAAATCTTGCTGAAATTAAGAATTTGATAAAAGAATCAGGGTTCTATAATGTCAAGGCAAAGAGAATAAAAGAAGTTAGCAGGATTTTATTAAATAAGTATAATGGCAAGGTTCCTCATGAAATAGATAAACTTTTGAAGCTTCCAGGAGTTGGAAGAAAGACAGCTAACTGCGTTTTAGTTTATGGATTTAATATTCCGGCAATACCAGCTGACACCCATGTCCACAGAATATCAAACAGGCTTGGAATTGTAAAAACAAAAACACCTGAGCAAACAGAGCATGAACTGATGAGGAAAATTTCAAAAAAATACTGGATTAAAATTAATGAATTGTTTGTAAAGCATGGACAGACGATTTGCAATCCAATAAGACCAAAATGTGATAAATGTATTATAAACAAACTATGTGATTTTAAAAAATATCAAAAGATATTTAAAAGATAAGAAACTAAAACTATAAAAATGCTTTTTTGAGGTGAAAAAATGGAAATAAAACACATTTTAGCAGTATTGGTTGTACTTATGTTAAGTGGATGTGCTGCAAAAGTCCCAGATCAACCAGGGGAAGCTGTTACTCCAGAAGTAACACCCCCAGCAGAAGAACAGCCACCAGTAGAACCTGAAGGTCCTGTGGAAGGAGAAGTAGAAGAACCTGAAGTTGTTGGCGGAGCAGCAGATGTCCAGATTCTTAGAGGAGGATTTGATCCTGAAGAGCTAACAGTAAGCGTTGGCACAGTTGTTACATGGAAAAACATGGACGACAGAGTACATATAATCCTTTTAGTTGGCGGAGAAAGAAGTCCAAGCCTAAATAAAGGAGGTATCTTTGAGTACAAGTTTGAGGAAGCAGGAACATACCAAGTTATGGATGCAATATTTGGATTCAAGGGCATTGTAACAGTAGAATAAATTTTTTATTTTTTAATTTTTCTTTAATAATTTAAATAAATTCATTTAAACCTTTCTGGTCATTATGTGAAAATTTATTTGTTTTTACAACCCTTTCTTTCAGTTTCTTATCCCCCTCAGAAAATATTGGATAGCCATACTCGCCGTCAAAGCCTGGCTGGATTTTTATTTTTCCATTGCGGATGTTAATTATTGCCTCTGCAGTCTTTTCATTGGTTATTTTTTTTAGTTCATCAAATGATGAATCAAGCAGAACATCCATCTCTGACCTTGATTCATTAACTAGATCATAGTATGCTTTCCATGTCTTTTGTGTTGCAATTCCTGAATTCAGCAGCTTTGATAAAATTTCTGACAATGGAATCAATGATCTGAATGGAACAGCATCTTTTGGTCTGAAGCCAGCAGGCCTGTCAGCAAGTTCCTCAACCCTGTGCAATACCCCTATTGTTAATTTTCTTTTGCAAACAGGGCAGACATCTTTGTGTTTTAATGATTCATCAGGGCTCATGCATACATTGCAGTTTCTATGCCCATCAAAGTGATACTTTCCATAGCTCGGGTCAACCTCTATTGTTTCAACTAAGCCCTGTTTTGTTCTTATTGCCTTTAGAATTGAATCATAATTTAGTTCTTTTAAATCAAAGATATTGCACTCGCGGCCAATGCGCCAGGGCCAGAATGAATGCAGATCAGAGTTGCTTACTAATGTATATTTATCCAATATGCTTAAGCGCCAGTTCATTGCAGGGTCTGAGCTAAGGCCTGTTTCCAGAGCATGGATATGCTTTGATTGGTCTTTAAAACATCCTTCTACAGTGTCAAAACCAGATTTTGAGCCAAACAGGCTAAACCATGGGGTCCAGACATGTGCAGGGATTATTTCTATATCCTTATCTATTTGTTTTAAATTTTCAACAAACTCAGGGCATTTTATCCCGAAGATTGGCCTTCCGTCATAATCCACTCTTCCATGTTTTTTTAGGTATTCAGTTATCTGCTCAACAATACCAAAATTTCTTGCAAGTATAACATTATGAATCTTCCTTGACTTTCCATCCTGAGTGTACATTAAAGAGATTTCTGTCTGAAGAATAAAATTAAAGCCTGTTTTTGTTTTTAGAATACCTGTTCCATCCTCTGTAAGCTCTGATTTAAGCTCTTTGAGCCATAGTGGATGAGTAAAATCACCTGTGCCTAGAAGATTAGGGCCCTTAAGCCTTGCATACTTTTCAAGGTTTTTTATGTTTAGTTCTTTAGACGTGGCCCTGCTGTATTTGGAATGAATGTGGAGGTCAGCTATTATTCTCATCTTTCTTGAATTAATCTGTTAATATAAAAAAGTTGCTATAAATGTCATGCTGATAATAAAACAAGACCTACCAATACAGATATAACTCCTATCTTCTGATTTATCTCCAGTTTTTCTTTCAAAAATATTCTTGCTAAAATTATAGTAACCATCGGGAAAGCAGCACCTATTGGAGCCACTATCGAATTATACTCATAATTGATTCCCACCCCATAAGATAAGAAAGCAATAACTTCCAGAACACCAATTAATACTATAAAAAAATAAACATTTTTTGGAAACTTAATATCTTGTTTTGATAAGCCTGAGTAAGAAAGCAAATAAAACACCATTGCTATTTTGATAAAAAACATTGGAAAAAACCATCCTAACTTATCAACCATTATTCCAATAAAAAACATGAAGAAACCCCAGCCAAACAATGCAATCAGGGCATATTTTACTCCAACTGCAATATTTTTTATTCTTAATTTCAACAAATCATGAGATTTAAATGAAACTAAAACAGCTCCAACTATTGCTAAACTAATTCCAATAAACTGGATGTTTGTTAATTTTTCTTTAAGAAAGAACAAACTAAGAATAACTGTAATGACAGACCATGACGCAGCAATCGGGCTGACAACAGATACTTTCCCTATCTGCAATCCCTTATAGAAAGCAAGGTAGGCCATAACTCCAATAAACCCTGCTACTAATATTATAATTATTATGTTAGAGGGCGTTATCGGAAAGTTAAAAAACAATAAAAATATCAGAAAAAATAAGATTAAGCCAATAACCTGACTCCAGAAAAATGTCTTAAACACACTTATTTTTTTAACAGCTTTTGCAACAAGGAAATCAGCTGTTCCCCAGCAAAACATTGCAATAACTCCAAAGATTACACCAAGAGGAATACCCATACTTTAGATATTTTAAATTATATATTTAAATCCTTCGAAAAATAATCCATAAATAATTAATCAAATTATAAAGAAACAATCTCAGCATTGTTTGTTTTTGTGTCATAAACTGCCACTGTTATTTCGTCAGACAACTTTGATTCACATACTCCGCTTATTGAGCCAGGGTTCACATGAAGTGTTTTTCCTTTCTTTTCAACTGAGGCCTTATGATTATGACCAGAAAAAACAGCATCATAATCTTGAGACTTAATCAATGATTGAAGCAGAGGTTTTGAGTGACCATGGTAAGCTGCTATCTTCTTTCCGTCTATATTTATCTCAATACACTCTCTTTCAAATTCAATGTTCCATTTATTTTTTTCATGCCTCTTAAGAAACCTAAAGATATCTCCCTCGTTGTTTCCAAAAACAGAGATTATTTTGCACCTTAGTTTATTGCAAAAATCAGGCATAAAAGGAGAAACCCAGTCGCCGCAGTGGATTACAAGGCCTACTTTCTTTTTATTAAACAATTCAACGGCCTTCAGGAGGTTTCTTGCATTGTCATGTGTGTCAGATATTATTCCGATTAGCATATAACTTAAATTGAGAAATTAGTTTAAATAATTTGCTATTTGTAAATTTCATTAATTAATTCAATGTACATTGCAGCAGACCAGGCCTGGGCCAGGCAGCCCTCTGATCTTAGCTCTTTAGAGCTTGACAACTCAGCATGATGGCCTATTGCTCCCTGCCATAAAATCTCTTTTGTGCTTGCTTCCAGTATTTTGTTAATGTATTTCTTGTATCTTTTTTTATTTAATCTGTATAAAACAATTGCAGCAAGGTTATTTATCCAGAACCATGAATCACCGTTATGATAGCTTTCATTATTCTCTCCTGTATGCTCTGGCCTAAATAAAGGATTATTCTTGTCTATTGTTGAAACTCCGCCCCAATTATTCCATAAACTTTTTAATGCATTGTCAAAGCATGTAATCCATTCTTTTTTTGTCAAAAGCTCAGGATAAATATAAGCAGCAATAAATATATTTGGCCTAATAATAAAATCATTTAAACCATCTGCAAAATATTTTTTGTTCCAAAACTTATCCATAACCTCTTTTTTTAAACTATATTCAAGTTCTCGATAAATTCTGTTATTTGTAAGCTCATACATTAGCCTATACATGCTTAGCTGCATTGCCTGAATCTCTATCCTAAAACCATCTCTTTGCAGGCTGTCCATCCATGTCTCATTTGCATTATTAAAAACAAGATTTTCCCTTGTGTGATATTTTATCATAAAATCAAGAGAATGCCCAATTCTTTCCTCTATTTTTTTAATTTCATTTCTTGTAAAGTGCTTCTCAAGAATTTTCTTATTTTTTAAGATATAAATCAAGTCTTCTGCTCTTTTTGAAATCCAGCCAGCAGAGTCAGCGCTCCTTAATAAAGAATCTAGCTTTGTTGGAAGTTTTCCATCATGCAAAACAGATTTCAGATGTCTGAACAAAATATTTTTTGCTAAACTAAAATTCTCGCATAACATTAAGGATTTTAATGAGATGGCCTCATCCCTTGTCCAGAACTGAAAAAACCATGGCAGACCAGCAAAAATACCTTTATTATCAACAATCAATGAATCAAGAGAACTTATTGTGCAAGAATATGCCATCATAATGTCATTTTTAATATTTTTTCTTAATTTTAATAGGTTATCATAATACTCTTTTTGCTTTTTTCTTAAACTTTCAATATTCCTGAAAACATAGTCTGCTTCTTTTTTTGCCTTTTCCTTGTTTTTTGAGAAGCTGAAGACAACCTTGTCTGTCTTTAAAGTTAGCGCTGAAAAAGCATATCTTTCATAGGGCATTGAATTTCTATTTTTGTCAAATTCATAACTTATTTTTTCCCACTCTTCAACTTTCTTGAACATGCCCTCAAACTTAAGCACTAGAAATAAGGAATATTCTTCCTTGCCATCAGAGCTGTCTTCCCTTGAATCTGTTTTTTTAACAAATTTGGCTATTATCTTATCCCCCTCTTGCCAGATACTGTAAAACCTGCCCCACTGTCTTTGGTCGTAGCTTTCCTTTGCATCAAAGATAATTTCAATAGTGCTTGTATCAGTTATATTATAAACCAATGAATCATAATAATGAGGCATAAAAAATGTTTCAGTTGCACTGTTGCATTCCCTTTTAATCTCATAAAACTGATTGATTATCTTGCCTGCCTTAGCAGAACCAACTATATGCAGGCTTTCAATAATTTTGTACATCTTTTCATCAAAAAAGAAAAGCCCGTCATACCTGCTTTTATTTCCATTTGCAAGGCAAAAATACCCTCCTTTCTTGTTTGTAATCAGAAATCTATTATCTTTAGCTGATTTGCTTTCTATCTTGTGATTATTTAATAAATGAACTATCTCTACCATTTTATTGAGCAGAAAAACTAAATTCAGATATATATTTCTTGCCTTTTTCTATTCCTCTCCCCTGTAAAATTTTGCAGCATCCTCAGGGCTTACAGAGTTTATTGTTGCATTTGTCGCCAGCTCAAAACCAGCCCATACAGCAAGCCTTGGGCAAACCTCAATATGAAAGTGCAAATCTTTCTCATCAGGAGCATAGTGAAGGAAGAAATTATATGAAAGATT
>Ga0210017_1000639_pt1 | contig 29926 bp, 25 predicted proteins | sample CryGeyCG2014_020_FD_183966 | JGI IMG/M metagenome (GOLD analysis project Ga0210017, IMG submission 183966) | Groundwater microbial communities from aquifer - Crystal Geyser CG08_land_8/20/14_0.20 (SPAdes) (version 2) | ecosystem: Environmental > Aquatic > Deep subsurface > Groundwater | place... | reverse complement strand
CCGTTCTGCTTCTCTCTCCTCTTCCCTGTCAAGAATGCGAAGGAAAAGCATCCAGGTAAGTTCTGGCACATACTGCAGAGCCCCAGCTCTCCCCGACCTCCGCATAATATCACAGATACCTTTGATGTAGGCATTTAGAGATTGTGGAGTTGTGATTTTGCGGGAGTTTTTCATCATAATTCTCCTCTCCAAGCTTTATTTCCTCTTTCATCTTCTTCTTTTTCAACACTTTCTTTAATGGCAACTTCTGTAAGAATTTTATACTTTGGGTCTCTTGGTTTCCTGATAGGAATTTTAGCATGAAATATTTCTCCTAAAAAGTAGTTCATCAGTTCAATTCTATAATCATATAGATAGGCTTGGATATCATGGAGTTTATCATCTATCTCATCGCATTTTTGTTTTAACTTTTCTTGTCCCTCTTTTGTAATTAACTCTTTTTTGTCAAGATTCACAAAATATTTATAAAAATCATTAAGTAATTTATATGCATCATCAACTCTGAACTGTATATATTTTCTCAAATGGTCAAATTTAATTACCGCTATCTCATTGGATTCAATGGCTAATAAGAATTTAGTTAAACCATCCAGTAAATTTATATTAACAGTATTTAATTCAGTGCCTATAGTCTCTTTGTTAAAGGAAAATAACATCGGGTTTTGTATGTGCCAATTTAATCGGGACAGTAACATCCCATATTTTGTAGTTATGTTTATTATGATACCAGAAAGTTGAGTAGTTGCTCTATTTATTTCACGAAATGTCTCTCTTTCTATAGATTTTTTAATCTCTTCTCTCTTAAGATTTTGATTATCTTTTCTGGTCTTTTCTAAATGTAGAAGTCCCATTAATAATGCAATTAACCACCCTATAATAAGAATAATGTTACTTATGAAATCTTTCGGGGAAAGAGTTTGACTATCTTTTAACTTTTTAAGTCCTATTATCACCAAAATAATGAAGATAATTAGTAATAAGATTGTCCAATTTTGAACTAATACTCTCTTTATATTTTTCCTCATAACTTTCCTCTAAACGCCTTTCTTAAAATCGCCTGTGGCAAGGCATCTAATGCAGATTGTTGATTGTAGATTGCAGATTGTAGATTTTGAACCTGTGCCATTTTTTCTTTCAGTTCTGATGCAATACGTTGCTGCACAGGAAGAGAGGGAAAAGGAATTTCAATAGATGCAAAAATGCTTTTATTAACTATTTTAAGAGTAGTTGAGGATGCCAATATATCCAATGTCTCTTGTGAGGTATGACAACAAAAATACAGGTATTCGCTGTTTATTTGTGGGCTTGGAATCAAGGAATTAATCTGTTGATTCGTTGCAAGTTTACAACCAGCAATGGCTGTTTTTCCAAGATTCCCAATGCATGAGACCAAAACTGTACCAGCAGGAAGAACTCGAGCCCGTGCTGCTCCTAATTGGGATAGATACTCTTTAGAATTGCTCACATACATCTCTCTATTTAAATCTTCTGGCTTAATCCAAGGGATATAAGTCCCATAATTTTCTGGAAAGTTTCTGGGAGGAGTATTCCCTGTGACAACCTCGCACACCTCCTCTAATCTCTTCTTCTCCCATTTCTTTGCCTCTTCGCTTTCAAAGACTTCTCGCAGGTAGGCGGAGGGGAGGGATTTAGCTGCCTCTAACTGCTTTTCACATGCAGTTCGGGCACGTTCAACCTCCTGCACCAGTTCTTGTATTTTTGCGGCGATGTGTCTTTGCTCTTCAATTGGTGGTAATGGAATAAGGTAATTGGATAAAAATTCTTGGGGGACTCTTTGCTGACCCACTGCGCCTGTAAAATAACCTGTGGCTTCTTGCAAGAAATAGGGTTGCCTGATAAAATAATGAATCCACTCTGGCAGAACTTCACTATTGGGTCGTAGAACATGAAATTCCGTGGTCCCCAATCCTATCTTGTCAATTAAATTTCTCGCAATTACATGCTTGCCATTTTGCATACAGGGTGTAATTTTAGCAAAGAGGACGTCACCTTCTTCAAAATAAGTATACCCTTTGGCGACTTTTGAGTATGGAACTACTTCGGGCTTGGCAATAGTGCCTGTTTTTTCATCTACTGCTGACATAGGTATGAATGTGGTTAGAGCATCGGGAGAACGAGTGAAACCTTTAGGTCGACGAGGATTTATCTCACATACCTCCTCCAGCCTCACCCATCGCCAGCCGGCTGGTAATGCATATTTCTGATTGTACCCTGTAGAATTGTTCATCTTGTTACCCCTTTAATACCCCATTGTTGACCCTTTGTCCCCTTTATGTCTCCTTTGTGACCCGTTTGACCCCTTTAGTTTGTCCCTCTTTTTCGGGTTTATTTTGGGACAGTCTTACTTTTACCCTCAGTAATTTTATTACCTTTTCATTATCCGATATTAGCCCATTATTAGCCCTTAGTTGGCCCATTGATGCATTTATTCGTATTATTGTCCGAAACATGTTTAATATGTCTGACACTCCTCTTTTCATAAAGCTTTTGCCCAATTGCTGCCCAATTATTGCCCAATTTGCCCAATTGATGCCCTTTTGATTTTATAGAAAGTTCCCTTACCTCTTGTCCCTATCTTTTCAAATAAGTTTTTTTGTACCAATTCTTCCAAGTCATTAGTAACCGTACGCTTTGATACATCGAATAGTTCCTGATACTCTTTATTTGTAATCTTCCCCTTCTCCTTCACATACATCACCGCCTTAATCTGCCTTTCGTTCAAGCCAAGATTGCGCAGATATTCCTCTGTATAAATATCTTTCCTGAAGATTACCCTGAATCCTTGATATTCTTCAAACTGCGGCTCAGGAAGTCTAGCCTTTACACAGGCATTTCGCATCTTATCTATCCCGCTTCCCCACTGCTCAATCCAGCCCATGTCGTAGAAGATCCCTGCTATTCCTTTGTTCCGAAGCACGGAGGGATGAGGTCTATAAAGGTCTTCAATAGTAATGCCAAAAGGCAATCCGCCAGGACTCCATACAATCAATTTGTCATCATATATCCTGATTTCAGTATTTGAGGGGATCGTATAGTCTCTGTGGCATACCGCGTTAACGATCGCTTCCCTTAGGGCTTCAAGAGGATAATCCCATATTTGTTCCCTCGCTGGTCTACCAGTCATCACAAATCGCACGTTGACATTTTTACGTATGAAATCCATCGCTTCTTCTACTTGTTCAATGATTGGTCCCTCAATCATCCTATCATCAATGACGATAGTCTCCTCTTTGAATCTGCCACAATGGATTACCCCCTGCGAGAGAAGGCGCTGAGGGTATTCGTGGAAGAGAAGAACTGCCGCCCAGGTAGGTTTTCCTTCTTTTATCAGTTCCAGTTTCTCCAAAATTTGCAACGGGTTTTCATTTTCATCGATGTTTCTTCTACCAGTTTCATTAGCTTTTCTAACGTATCTTTTGACATTTTCCCAATCTATATCTTCAATCGTTGCATCTCTTGCAGGAAGTTTATCCCAACTCATCCCCACAGAATGAAAATGCATTTGTGCGATTTCCTGCGTAGTCATTATATGATTGCTATTTGTTACCCTTCTGAAACATCTACCTTTCACAGATACGGGCTTAATGGGGAATTCTCTAATCCAGATAATGACGACACTCTTCCCAGCTATCTCGCTCACTTCAATTTCAGGTATCACTGGAGGCTCAGTGCCTTGAGAGATACGATTCGCCCAGTTTTTTAGCATTTCTTTTCCAACCTGGACACCTTTCACTTTACCATTATCAGAAATACCAATGAAGATACTACCGCCTCTTGTATTGGCAAAAGCTCCCGCAGTCTCTATTGTTTCCTTGTCAAAATTTTCTTTGAACTCTACAGTTTCGGTCTCACCTGAATTTAGTAACTTCATAAGTGTCTTTCTTCCTTTCATTTTATCAATCCGTTCTTTGCAAAACTGAAATAATCTTCTTGATTTTTTCCAATAATTATATGATCTAAGACTTTTACCCCAATAAGTTCACAAGCATCTATAATTGATTTTGTTAACCTTTTATCCTCTTGTGATGGCTCTGTCTCACCTGATGGATGGTTGTGAACCAAAATTATTGACGAGGCTGACCTTATAGTTGCTTCTTTAACAATATCCTTTGGATCTACCACACTTGCATTTATACTACCCTTACTTATTTCCACATTATCAATGGGTTTATTCTTAATGTCAAGAAGTATGACATGAAAAAACTCTTTAGCAGAGTCCCTGAGGTAGGGACCATAATATTCTGAAACATATTCGATGAGGTCATCAGGCTTTTTTATCTTCCTCTTTCTTCCAGCAGTTTCTTTATATAGCCTTTTCCCGAGCTCAAGTGCAGCTTTTATTTGCGCCGCCTTTGCAAGACCTATTCCCTCTATCTCACGTATCTCAGAAATTGTTGCAGTATCTATTTTCCTTAATGCACCGAATTTATTCAATAACCTTTTTGATAGTTCTTCTGCGCTTATTCCTTCCCTTCCTGTCCTTAATATTATTGCAAGAAGCTTTGATAATGGGAGTGATTCGGAACCATTTTTAACCAGCATTTCCCTAGGTCTTTCCTCTTTAATCCACTTCTTTATGGGACGATTTTCCCTGAGTAAAGACCTGCGGTTTTTGATTTCGTTTCTCAATTTTTCACAGTCTTCTCTCGTTTTGATTTCTAATAGTTCAATAATTTCTCTTGCCTTATTATCTGTTAAAAGTCCTTTCTTCGGGTATTTAAAGAAGACCTTGCCCTTTTTACTAATCATAGGGTATATTGCATTCTCAACGAGGAAATCAAATAATTCCTTTTTAGATAATGTATTGGGTTCAAGCAGCAAACAACCTCCTCTTCATTTCTACAATAATGTCTTTTGGTTCTCCCAGAACTTTTAAGGTTTGATGTCCACCCGCCTTAACTACGTCAGGTGCATTAAACACATAGGGATTTTCTAATTCCTCTGTTCCACCTCTTTCAAACTGCTTGGCTAGTGCGAATAAGGTCTTGGCAGTTGCTGGGGGTAGATGTTTAAACCAATCTCCATGTTTGTATTGAAGAGATTCAACTCTTTCTTCACGAGTTTTAGGTAATATGCCAAATCCAATCTCTGCCATCAGATCATAAAGGTCGTATTCTTTTCGATCCAGGAGTTCCTGGAGCATTCTTATACCACGCCCGTCTTCTGGAAGGGAATTTATAAGCTCTCCACGTTCTTCTGGATTTATCCATCTATGACGAAGGTCGTCTAAGGATTTAACGTTTTCAACCAAATGCTCTGCGATAGTCTCTCTATACTCCTCTACTGTAACCATCGATAGTCTACCTTCTTTTTCTGTAACTATATAAGTCCCAGCAGGATTAATCCGAACATCGAATCCCTCTACTCGAATTACTCTTTCCTTTTCTCTCTCTTCTATTTCCTTTGTTTCTCTTGTGGGCGAAGGTCTTGACTTAAACTCCTCTCCCAACAGCCTCGTAGCGTTTGTATAATCATAGACTCGAAACATCAACTTGTTTGTGGGAAGATGGATTCTCGAACCCCTCCCCATCATCTGTTGAAAGTATATGGGAGAGCGAACATATTTAAAGAAAACCACGTTACGAAGTATTGGCACATCAACTCCAGTGGTTATTAGATCGACAGTGGTGGCAACAAAATGATTTCTCGCTGAGCCCCGTAAATCTGCAATATAATCGCTTCCTCCAACAGAAGCAGTGCATTTGAATGCGTAAGGCTCCAATCTTTTCTGCCCATTTCTGGTACACCACTCGGCATAAAGATTGTTCATTTCAGCTGCCACAGCATCGGCATGGGTATCACGGACGCAAAAGATAACAGATTTTTGATGAGGCCCACCCGTTTGAAGGAACATCTTAAAAAGCTCTTTGCACCACGCCTCCACCCTATCTGGAAGCTGGATAACGGCTTCAAAGGACGGCGCCTCATAGTGGTCTCTGGCTTCTGCGGCCATAAGAGGTTGACCTGTAACGACATCTTTTGCCCCCAAACGTTCTATATCCTCACGAGCAACACCTTCCTCGTCCAAGTCCGTTACCCGCCTGATAATTTCACACGCAGGAAGATAACCATCCTCAATACCCTGTGCCATATCGTATTCATAAACGGGATTACCAAAATATTCAAGGTTATTTGCGGTTATCTCTTCATCTTTCCCTCGTTCTTCTTTGCCACCACCCTTCCAATAGCGTGGAGTGGCTGTAAGCCCTATCTGAACAGCCTCAGGATTTCTTTTTAATACAATGCTCCATTTGCCCCAGGCACTTCTATGACACTCATCAATGATAATGTGGCTAAAATAGTTTTCAGGATAGTTCTCCAGAAAGAATTTGGCATCTTCAGCCTCATCTGCTACATTAAGAGTCTGATAAGTTGCAATCAGTATTCTTGCATTTTTTTGTGGGTTGGAAGTTGATACTGGAGCAACATCATCACCAAAAATATTTTGAAAAGCTAATAGTGCCTGCTTGCGTAATTCATCTCTGTCGCAAAGAAATAAAGCACGCCGCAACTGCCCAGCGTCTGCAATCTTTTTTAAAAGACGAACCCCAATAAAGGTTTTTCCTGAGCCTGTGGCAAGGAAGAGGAGCATTCTCTTTCTGCCCTGTATAATTTTCTCAAGTGTGGCACGAATCGCTGCATCCTGATAATAACGACGGCTTGCTTCACCCCCAGGATATGGGATAAGAAGTGGTTTTGCTCTTTCGTTATCAAGTGAAATACCGATTTCATTTTCATAGCGCTGTCGTAGTTCTAATGGGGTAGGAAATTCCTCTAAAGGACGCGGATGAGAAGTTTTACCTGTAAACTTGTCATATTCCACAAAGAGATAACCATTAGAGGAGTACACAAAAGGCACATAGTTCAACCGTGCGTATTTCTTTGCCTGCTCAAGCCCTTTGTCAGGTGGTTCATTATTTTTTTTAGCCTCAACTAAGGCGACCGCAATGGGTTGTGAGTTAATACTGACCCTTATACGCAAGAGATAATCTATTCTTCCCTTCTGCCTTCGCCGTGGTTTTCCGTTTACAATATCAATACCCCTATCAGTTTCTTCACGCCTTATAAGATCTTCTGTCCATCCTTGGCGATGGAGAGCAGGGTCTATCAGTTTCGCTCTTGTATCTGCTTCACTAAGATGCATATTAAATTCTTCTTTTATTTATTGGAAGTAATCTATACATTATACAACATCTTTCTGATTTTTGCAAGACTTTTTGTCACAGAAAGTGGGTAGCAGAAAGTAGGTAGTAGACAGTAAGCAGTAGGCAGTAAGTAGTAGACTCACCTGCAGTCAACTCTCTGGAAGTTTAGATTGTGGATTATTCACTTCAGAGATCTTTTGGCTCATTTTTGGCTTACCCAAGTTATCATAACTTCCAAAATTTTACACACATTTAGTGCGCATTTTTTGCACATTATGCGCATTTAGTGCGCATTGGAATTTAATCCTTTCCTCTTCAAAAGATAATATGTACCTCTGCCTACTTTTCCTATACGCTCAATAACTCCTTTTTGAGTTAAGATAGTCAATTCATAAGATGCAAGTCGTCTTTTAACCTCATTTAATTTTTGATACTCTTCGTTTGCTATCCTTCCTTTTTCCTTTATATATTTCACTGCTTTTTTCTGTCGTTCATTCAATCCGAGTTTAGAAAGATATGAATCAGTATATATATCCTTCCAGATTTTTGTTATAAATTGTCCTATTTCTTGAATAAACTCCGGTTCTGGTAAGCTATAATTCTTGCATTGCCTGATCATCTCAACAGTACCAGAACCGGCTTTCTGAATGTAATTAGTCAAATAGAGTGCTTCGGCTAATAAAGGGTTATGTGGGTAAGATGCGTGAGGTTTTTTTAATGATTCTATCGTCAATTGGGGTGGCAATTGCCCCGGATTCCAAATTTCAATTCTATCAATAAAAACCATTGCCTGAACGCCAGCAGAGGAGTAGTAATCTCTGTGGGCAACAGCATTAACAATTGCCTCCTGAATTACAAATTCTGGTATCTCATACGGTCTTTTAACAGCAACTGTTCCCGGCTGTCGTATCACAGGTAAAATCAATGTATCCAGGGCAAACCCAAGTGCTTTATCAATCTGCTCAAAGAGATTACCCTTATAGATATGATATGATTTAAAGGGTTTCTCAATCTCTGTGCCATGAAAATGTAAACACTTTACTTCTGCCTGAAGATGGAATTTTTGAGGATTTTTGCCAAATAAAAGGACTGCTGCATTTGTTAGCCTATCATCTTTAAGTAGGTTTAAGTGTACGAATGCTTCTTTAAGCGGAGTATTTTCTCCTAATGGATATTTCCTTATAATTTTTGCAGTTCGTAAAAACCAGCTCACTTTCTCCTCGTCAATATCATCATATGTCGCTCCTTCGCATACTGACATATCAAAAACCGTTTTACTGATTACACCTCTTTCTTTCAAAAATGTAACCAAGCTCTCAAAAATGTGAGTTTTTAACTCAGGGATTTCATTAAATTGTTTGTATATATAACCAGTCTCGGATTTTTCTATCTCTTTGATTAATTTTTTCAACTTTTTATCTCTCTTTGATTCACTCCACCCTTTAACATATGTTAGTATCTCTTTACCTTGCTTCTGAGCCTGACGAAATTCTCGCTCAGTTGCTGAGACACCATGTGACCCCACACTTCCATATCTGTTTCCAAATATACCAATATAAATATCACTTTTATCTACTTCCCCGAGGTAGGTTTTACTTGCAGGTTTGCTCTTTGCAGGCAGATCCTCAAATAGAAAGACACTAAAGTGCTCCCTTAAAAGTATATTTTCAGAGATGAGTTCTTTTACCGCCTGCCGTTCAATCGCGAGTTCTTTCTGAACACCACTTACAAATATCTTATATTTTTTCATAGGATAATCTCTATTCCATCAATCTATTCTTGGCAAAACGAAAAACTCCTTGTTTTTTTACCAATAATTATACTGTCTATCAGTTTCGCTCTTGTATCTGCTTCACTAAGATGCATATTAAATTCTTCTTTTATTTATTAGAAGTAGTCTATAAAATTATACCACGAATTTCCGATTTTTGCAAGATTTTTTATTGCGACACTTAAAGTCCACCAAGAAAGGTAGTAGGTTAGCAGTTCTAATTCGTATTCAAATTCGCCCATCGCCAGCCTGATGGAAGCTCTGTCTTGTGATTACTGATTTCGGACATTATTACGGACATTTCTGATTTTTTAGAGACATAAAGTCTTAAGGACATTTTTAGATTTATGTGAATATTATAATCGGGCCAAAAACGAGCCAAGTTTGAAACTTTCGAGCCAACTTGAGACACCTAAAATATGCGACATTTTATGCGACAACCGATTTCGGTAGTTATTTCGGTAATTTTATCATTATTTCGGTAATTCACGTTTTTGCTTTAAAATACGATCCCTTTGTTTTGCCGACCTTTTCTACAAAGTTTTTTGAAACTAATTCTTTTAAATCCATCCTCGCTGTTTTATCAGTAACTTTAAATTTCTCAGTATATTGAATAATTGTAAGAGTCTCTTTCTCATTTACCATCAGTCTTAACGCTTCTATCTGTCTTTCATTCAATCCCAATTCTCGCAAATCTGTTTGTCTTTCTTTGGGTATACTGGGGACTAAATCTAAAATCTTATCGCCAGGACCATAAAACTTCGCCACAAAGAAATTCCCTTCCTCCAAAAATTCAGGTTCGGCTAATCCATGCTCTTTCATAATTCTCTTCATCTTACCGATACCTGTGCCAAATTTCTCCATATCTTTTGTCTCATGGAAGATATCACAAATTGTTTTATTTCTTGTAGCATGATGACCCTCTAAATTTTTAATATCTAACCCTGGCAAAAGACCGCCAGGACTACTTACTTCTATCCTATCATCAAAGATGGAAAACATAATAGGTGACCAGCGATATGCATAATCTCTATGGGCAATGGCATTGATAACTGCTTCTCTTATTGCTTCATAGGGATACTCAGGAATATCCACTCTCTTAAACTCGACTATCTTATTGGCTAATCGTGTATTCCTTCTAAAAAACATTTCAACTTCACCGAGCATCTTATAAATAGGACCTCTTATTTCTTTTGAGTCGATGAATTTAATTCGTGTTACACCTTTAAACCGTGCAATCCTTATTTCGCTTTGGGAGATATATTCGGATGGATTTTTCCCAAAGAAAAGTAGACCAGCATTTGTAGGCTTAAGTTCACCATTTTCTTCCTTCACTACTTTTAAGGTTTTTATCAGAAAGTCTTTTATAGAAATTTTCGGAATATCAACATCAAGTTTAATTGCCCTATTTTCTAAGAAATCTCTTACCTCCTCCTCATCTATTGCCTGATATCCCGCCTTACGACAGATTGCCTGGTCAAAAGGTAGTTTGCTTAATATCCCTTTCTCATCAAGGTAAGAAATAAGGCTATTAAGAACCTGGGTTTTTAATTCATCTATATTAACAAAACATTTGTAAATATATGAATTCTCGATAGTTTTAATAAACCTTTGTGTATCTTTATCTCTTTTAGAATCATCTTTACCTTTAATAAAGATTAATATTTCTCCATGGGATTCTGGTTTAATGAAACGTCTGAATTCTCTTTCGGTAGGAGAAAGCCCATCTTTGCCTTTAATTCCGTATTCATTGCCAATTATCCCAATATAGACATCGCTATTCTCTACTTGTTTAAGATAAGTTGAAACAGGTGATTTGCCCTTTGCTGGTAAGTCTTCGAAAAGAAAGACATCAAAGAAATCTCGTAGTGTTGAATTACTGATTAATACCTCTTTTACCGCAAGTCGCTCTTCTTCAAGTTCTTTCTGAACGCCGCTTACGAATATTTTATATTTTTCCATATTATAAACAATCTCTATTTTATCAATCCAGTCTTTGCAAAAATGAGACAATCTTCTTGATTTTTTCCAATAATTATATGGTCTATCAGCTTTGCTTTGTATCTGTCTCGCTATGGCAAATTGATGAGTATCTGGGATTATTGTGTCCCTTCCTTCTCTCTATGAAATCCAATTTTCCGGTGCGGCTTTTCGGGTGGTGCCATAAGTTGACGGATGGCGTCAAAGACAACCTTGAACTGGGCATCGTATCTCTTTTCTAAAGCCTCCAGTTTTTTAGCGAGCTCTTTGTGTGAGAGAATCATCTCACGCAACTTCACGAACGCACGCATAATTTGAATATTAACTCGAATGGCACGCTTGCTGTGCAAAACGCTGGAGAGCATCGCGATCCCCTGTTCGGTAAATGCATAGGGACGTGCACGTCTTGGTCCTCCCCAACTTGAAATCACAATTTGTGATTTCAAGATCTCATATTCCTGTTCATCAAGTTGGAACATAAAATCTTCTGGAAACCTCTCAATGTTGCGTTTTACTGCCTGCACAAGTGCACGCACTTCTACTCCATAGAGATCAGCCAGATCTGTGCTGAGCATTACTTTCTTCCCACGGAATAGATAAATCCGTTTCTCAATTCTTTCCATCGGAACAATCGCCTGGCTATCCATTATTAAATCTTCCACTTATATTGCGGATAATTATACAACAACTTTTCGATTCTTACAAGATTTTTATTGTAATTACTTGAATACTTGAGCCTGACCCCCCTATCCTTATCTTATTATTACCTCTTCTATGTAGTCTGAAAGGGTGTTCTTTATATTGTTTAGTTCTCCTTCAGCGTATATGGGTCTATCCTTAAAAGCATCTAACAGCATTTTCAACTTTCTCGGTCTCTGCAACACAAACCTCCTTGCACCCTTCAGCCACTCTCCTATTCTCTTCCCGTCCTCTGTTGAAAAAAAGTCTGGAAATACTGTGGTTCTAAACTCATATTCTACATTACTATCTATAATAAGTTTTATACTCTTTTCTATGTCCTCAAGATTTGCCGAAACCCCCGATGCAATATTATATTTTTCCGGGGTTGCCTTTATATCCATTGCAATGTAATCCAAAAGACCTACATTTATCAACTCCTCAATCATTGAAGGATTTGTGCCGTTTGTATCAAGTTTTACCTGAAAACCTCTCTTTTTTGTCTTCCTGATAAAATTGGGCAATCTCTTATGTATTGTGGGTTCTCCACCAGTTACACAGATACCGTCAAGAAGCCCTCTCCTATTTTCAAGGAAGGAAAACACCTCTTCCTCACTTATGGTTGGCAGGTTCTCCCAGCCAACAACCAGCTCCGGATTATGACAGTACGGACATCTAAAGTCACATCCTCCAGTGAAGACGACTGCACATATCCTCTTCGGGAAGTCTATTATGGATACCCTCTGTAAACCTTTTATCATAATAGGTGTTAGGTGCTGGGTGTTAGGTGTCGGGTTTCAGGTGTTAGGGCTTCCTTGAGCGCTGGATGGAACTATAAAGACCGTTTAGCATTTTTCCACATTCAGTGTACCTCTCGATGTAGTTTTCGTATTTTTTCTTACTCGAGTATTCCTTTCAATATGCAATGTAGAGATGGTGTTCTGTCTCCTGGAGTTCGCCGATCGCCCGATTTATGCATTCAAGGTATATGTTGATGTGCCGATTATTCTATTCCTCATCGACATTAGCTGGGATAGAGTTAGAAGATCTCCTGATCTGTGAGCCCAATTCATATAACTCAAATTTTGGAAAATCCATTGATAATTTATGTATCTCTAAATGAAGCTCACAAAGTTTTTTATATACATCAAGATCTCTGAAGGTTGTAATAGTGCCTATAATTCCTCCTCTCTCTAAACACATACTTATCGCGACCAGGAGGTCGCTCTACCACCTTGCACCTAACGTCTTTCACATTCCACATTCAACATTTCACATTTAACATGTTACCTACTTATCGCGACCAGGAGGTCGCTCCTACCACCTGCCACCTATCACCTAAGCCTGTACATAAAGGTGACCACTCCTTTCTGCGTTTCTTGTGGTAGATGAAGAGGGAGTTTCTCAAATTTCCATTCCCTCAATGCATCAAGGGTTATCTGGTCAAATATGTTGCCACCCTTTTTAAGAAGTGCCAGTCTCTCTACTCTTCCGTCTGGCGATACCCATATTTCGACCTTCACATCAGTCTCTACATTATACCCTTCAGGATATAGTGGAATAACCTTGCTTATAACCCTTCTCTTGGACAACTCACCCTCTATTATATATGGCTCTCCTTGAATGATTGCAGGAGACGGCGTTTCTTTTCCTACCTCCTCCTTGGGAATGGATATGGGTGGAAGTTCCTTTGGCGGTGCTTCTGGTATTATCTCCTTCTCATCCTCCTTTGCCTCTGGTAGTTCAACAAGTTCTTCTGCTGGCAAAGGCTCTTTGGTGATAACCCTTGCAGGTTCTGCCGGTGGTGTATATGCAATCAACCCAACTTCAATAAATTCAGCCTCTCCAAAGTATATACCAACATTTACGAAACGGAGACAGACGAGAATAATTATATGAAGAATTACGGACCCTATAACTCCCTTCGTGAGACTACCCATTCTGTTTGTATGTCTCTTCATAACAACCCCCAAAAGTTTACTTATAATATCAACCGCAGAGCACGCGGAGAACACAGAGATTTTTTTATTTCCTCCGCGATCTCTTAAGCATCATATTTCTTTAACCTCTGTAGGGACAACCCTTGTGGTTGTCCGCCTCTCGGACAGGGATAAACCCTGTCCCTACAATTTCCATGGTCTTGCCGCTTCAAACCCCATTAGATAAAAAGCCTTAGTGAAAAGCCAATGTGCACAATTAGTCGCTATCTAACAGGGGCAAAGAGAAAAAGCGACCTCAAAGTTCCTAAATCTTTTGCCCCCCTTGTTTTTAAACCACAGAGTACGCGGAGAATATAGAGTTTCTGCCTCCCTTTGATCTCCGCGGGCTCTGCGAACTCTGCGGTTCATCCATGAAATTTACATAACCGAAGTTAAATCAAAAATCAAAATTAAAAGCCTCACCACACCTGCCTGCCGGCAGGCAAGAAGGCACTAAGACACGAAGTCCAAAAAGAATTGGTTATCGGTAATCAGTAATTGGTTATCAGTGATCCGTAGTTCGTGATCCGAAATCTATAATCCTGGTGTCTTTGTGTCTTGGTGGTGAATTCTCTTTAATTAAAGATCTTCTTTAGCTTTTATATACACTGTCAACTGGTCAATCACCCCCTTCAACCCCTCACCGTAAAGGGCAGATATGAGATAGGGTTTAGGGGAAAGAGGCAATTCTGTAAAGCTTTTCCTATCGTCAACAAGGTCCATCTTGTTTATCGCAATGAGATACGGCTTTTCCAATATAATGGGATTATACGCAGATAATTCTTTCTGAAGGGCATAAAAATCAGAAACAGGGTCTCTTGTAGCATCCAAAATAAAAAGAAGTGCCTTTGTCCTCTCTATATGTCTTAAAAACTGAAGACCAAGCCCCCTTCCTTTGTGTGCATCCTTAATTATCCCTGGTATGTCGGCGATTACTATACCGTTTTCTGTCTTGCCAAGCACAGGAGAAAGTGTTGTAAATGGATACGATGCTATCTTCGGTCTTGCATGTGACACCTTTGAAAGGAATGTAGATTTTCCGGAATTTGGATAACCGACAAGTCCAACATCACCAATCAACTTGAGTTCAAGAACAAGTTCCTTCTCTTCTCCTTTTTCTCCCTCCTCACACTCCCTTGGTGCTTGATGGGTCGGTGTGGCAAAACTTGTATTTCCCTTTCCCCCTCTTCCACCCTTTGCAACTACGACACTATCCCCCTTATGTAGAAGATCCGACACCACCTTTTCGTTACAGTAAACCACTGTCCCGGGAGGCACTTTTATATACACATCCTCTCCATCCCTACCCTTTTTATTCTTTCCACTCCCATGTCTGCCTCTTTCTGCTCTGTAATGAGGCTTATAGTAAAGGTGAAGCAGATTGGAGTAGTCTGACGATGCAACGATAATCACATCTCCACCCTTACCCCCATCACCCCCATCAGGGCCGCCTTTGGGGACGAATTTCTCCCTTCTAAAACTTACACAACCATCTCCGCCCCTTCCTCCATATACCCATATCTTAACCCTGTCAATAAAACCCTTCATATAGAATTTCGAAATCCTAATTTCCAATTTCCAACAAAATTCCAAATACTAAATTCCCAAAACCTAATTAAAGTCCAGAAGTCATTACTCTTTTTCCTATTTGTCATTTGACATTTTATTGGAAATTGGAAACTGGAAATTTGACATTATTTTTTTTATCATCTCTGTTGTGGAATATCCTGGAACGAGCTTCACTCTCACAACCTCTCTTGCAAGCTCCCTTCCAACAATCTCTTCCTCGCTCCAATCCTCCCCCTTCACAAGGGCATCCGGTCTTATCGCCTTTATCAGGTTATAGGGGGTCTTTTCATTGAAAATTACCACATAATCCACATATACAATAGACGAGAGTACAACTGCCCGCGACTCTTCATCAATGATAGGACGCCCCTTTTCCTTTATCTTCTTTGTAGAACTATCAGAGTTGAGTCCGACTATAAGGATATCTCCCCTATCCTTTGCCTGTCTTAATAGTTCTATATGTCCTTTGTGTATTATATCAAAACAGCCGTTTGTGAAGACAACACGCCTGCCCTTCTCTTTTTCTTCTTTACTGATTAAAGATGCTTCTTTCTGGGATATTATCCTTCCCATAGTGGGTTATCAAAGATAAAGGAAAAAGGATAAAGGATAAAGTAAATTGGGTTATTGGTGGTATCTAATTTAAAATCTACAATCTAAAATCTATTTCTCAGTGTCCGAATATTGTAGGACGGGTAAATCGATCAATCAAGGGAGTTGCTGCATTCATAAGGAGAATAGAATATGATACGCCTTCAGGATATCCCCCCCACACCCTTATCACAACAGTTATAACACCGCATCCTATTCCAAATATCCACCTTCCCTTTCCTGTTATTGGTGATGTAACATAATCAGTTGCCATAAAGAAGGCGCCCAGAAATAGACCGCCAGAGAGGATATGAAAGACGGGAGTTACTGGAGTGACTTTGAGGAACCACAAAACACCAGTAAGTGAGAATACTGTGAGGAAATACGAAAGTGGAATCCTGTAATCTATTATTCTGAATATAAGAAGAATTATAGCACCTACAAGGAGAAGCGCACAGGAGGTTTCTCCCAGACATCCACCTCTTGTCCCGAAAAAGAGAGAGAAAAGGGTCGATTTTGCATTCAAAAGAGATAAAAGCCCCGGAGTGCTGGAATAGACCTTCGCAGCTGTAAGCGGAGTCGCAGATGATACCACATCAAGACATGAAAGCCCTGGAATTATACCGCTCATGGTACCGATTCTTGGCGCCGCCCATCTACCTGTCATAAACGACGGCCACGACGCCATAAGAAATGCCCTGCCTACGAGTGCAGGATTGAATATATTATATCCAAGTCCACCAAATACCTCCTTTCCGACTATTATTGCAAAGAATGCTCCAACTACTGGCACAAAATAAGGAACAGTCGGAGGAAGATTGAATGCAAGGAGTATGCCTGTTACAACTGCGCTGCCATCTTTTATATTAATCGGTTTCTTCCTTATAACTTGACACAATGCCTCACACACAACACTGGATGCAACCGAGATCACCGTAAGAATGAGCACCCTTACACCGAAAAAGAAGATAGAACCAGCAAATACTGGCATGAGTGAGGCAATCACAGTATACATTATTCTCTTTGTGGTTACCTCATCTCTTATATGGGGATATGGCGAAACTCTAAACATAAGAATTAGGCTATCAGGCCACCAAGCAATCAGGCTACCACGCTATTGAACTTCCTTTTAGATTGCATCCGTAGCTTTCTTATAAAGCTGCCTGTCATCTTGTTCAGTCTTTCAAAGAGATTTTGATATTCCTTGTATCTTTCCATGGAGATAAGACTTTGTTTTGTGGCTTTAAATAACCAGTTATCTGACTCTGCACTCGAACCCCGACTGTATCTCAAGAATTGTTCAAATTCTCTTGGGGTCCCTCTTCCATAACCTTCTGCAATATTGCTGCTAATCGAACCTCCCGAGTCCAGAACTTGATAAGAAATGGAACGTGCAACAGGTGTATTTGGCCATTTCTTAACATCTTCACATATCATATCGAATATTTTATCCGCAATCTGCCATATTTCCAAATTCTTATAATCCTTCTCCATAATAGCGTGATAGCGTGATAGCCTGATAGCGATGTAACCTACCTCAGTCTCACTTTTGCGAGTTTAAAATTATGAACAAGAGGTCTCCTTGCAGGACACACATACTCACAGCATCCGCATTCCATACAATCAAGTACCCCCAGTTCCTTTGCAGTAGAGAAATCATCATTCTCTATAAATGCCAGTATCCTTGTTGGCAAAAGTCTCATAGGACATACATCAACACACCTGCCACATCTTATGCAGGGTGTCTGAAGAGGAGGAATAGATTCCTCTTTTTTTTGTATAAGTATACCGGTAGTTCCCTTAACAATAGGCACCTCATCGGAGTATTGTGCTATACCCATCATAGGTCCACCTGCAATCAGTTTGCCTGCTTCGCCAAGATATCCCCCAGCATCATCTATCAACTGCTTAAAACTCGTGCCTACCCTAACCTTAAAATTTGATGGATTTTTTACTGCCCCTGTGACTGTAACCACACGCTCAATAAGTGGCTTACCAAATCTCACCGCCTCATAAACTGCAAATGCGGTCCCAACATTCTGGACACACACACCCACATCTATAGGCAAACCCTCACTCGGAACTTCTCTCCCTGTTATCGCCCATATCAGTTGTTTTTCGGCACCCTCTGGGTATTTTGTCTTCAACACAGCAAGTTCAAAGCCACAATTCCTCACCAATTTCTCCATCTCTCTTATGGCATCAGGTTTATTCTCCTCAATGGCAATCACACATCTTCCAACTCCTATTGCCCGCGCTATCAGCATTCCTCCGAGAAGAATCTCTTCGGGCTTTTCTATCATTAGACGAACATCACAGGTGAGGTAAGGCTCGCATTCCGAGCCATTCATGATAAGTGTCTGGTATGACTTTCCCCTGGATGGAGAGAGTTTTACATAGGTTGGAAATGCTGCCCCTCCTAGACCGACTATCCCTGCCTCTTTTACAATATCTATAATATCTTTTGCTGAAAACGAATTAATATCCCTATCGCTTGAATTTTCCCATTTGTCTGTGCCATCGTTGGCTATAAATACAGAGAGCACTTCGCCACCACCAGGGTGTAGATACAGGTCTATTTTTTCTATCTCTCCTGATACGGGCGAGTGGACATTTGCAGAGATAAACCCTGTTAGTTCACCTATCTTTGTGCCAATCTTTACCCTGTCACCTTTTTCAACAATAGGTTTTGCTGGAGAACCAGTGTGTTGGGTGAGTGGGACGATAACCTTATCAGATGCTTTTGCCTCTGTGATGGGCTTTCCTGCTGTTATGGACTTGTGTTCTTCGGGATGTGTACCGCCAGGAAATGTAAACCTTTTCATAGAGTGGGATTATAACATAAAAACTTATCTCTGTCAAGAAAAAAATCACCGAATGAGGGGTCAGCGGATTAAGCGGATGACGGGTGACGAGAGATAGGTAACGGCTAAAAGACAAGAAGTCCACGAAAAAAGGCTGATCGTTACTCGTTGTTCGTGGTTCGTTATACATAATCTGAAATCTTCAATCTACAATCTGAAATGTTATTCCCCTGATTTCAACTTAAATATTATATCTACAATATGTTCTTCTCCCAGTTCTGTATTCAACTTCTTCAGGATTTTTGATTTGAGGAAGGAGAGTTGTTGTATCCATATGGGGTCATCAACATCCACCCAGATCTTTTTACCCCTGACATACCTTGGTTTTGTATGTCTCCTTATATCCCTGCCAACAACTTTATCCCATACAAATATTGCTCTTTGTCTCTCTATGCCCTTCTTTATACCTAATGAAGACAACACATTTGGAAGAACATCTTTTATGGAAATGGGATAAGACATAGTTATAAATGCAAAATGCAAAATTAAAAAAACAGGTGTATCAGCTGATTAGACTGCCAATAACCATTTTCAATGAGTCATCCAATAAGCCTCATCATTCTTCTCGCAATCTCAAAGTAGATCCCGAGTGATATAACATCCATAATGGTGGTTAGAAATGGTCCAGACATAAGGGCAGGGTCCAAGTTCAACTTTTTGAAAAGGAGTGGTAAAAATCCCCCCAGTGCTGTGGCAATTGCAACAGAGATAATCATCGCAGACCCCACTATGAGTCCTACAAAACCGCCGCTACCCGTAAGAATCGCCCGCAGCGCTGTAAGACAAGCAAGACCCGTTCCTACAAGTGCTCCAACAAGGAATTCTCTTCCTATAACCCTCCATATATTTACTATCTTTATGTCCCCTACAGCAATTCCTCTTATAACAACGGCAGCCGCCTGAGTACCAGCATTACCACCTGAATCCATCAAAACAGGGATAAAACTTGCAAGAATAAGCATAAGCTGGAGTGTCGAGGAATAGTGTTCTATAACCGAGCCAGATAGAAATCCCGCAAAGACAAGGATAAGAAGCCATATCATCCTTCTTCTTGCCGTTCCAAAAATTCCAGCAGAGAAATAACTTTCAGGTGGATTTCCTGCGGCGCCAAAGTGATACATATCCTCCGTGTCCTCTTCCTCTATCACATCTATAACATCGTCAACCGTAATTATCCCTTTCATAATTCCTTTTCTATTCACGACAGGCATCGTGGTTACATCGTATTTAGAGAAAAGTGCTGCAACTTTTTCTTGATTGTCGTCAACCCGTGCTCTTACCATTCTTGTCTTCATAATTTTACTAACTGGCTCGTCTGGATTGCACATTATAAGATCTTTTAATGTTATGATACCAACAGAACGGTCTTTCCTGTTTAAAACATAGATTTCATAAACAAAATCAGTCTCTTTCGCTATTTCCCTAAGTCTCTTCACAGCATCCCCCACGGACATCCATTCGTATACTACCACATAATCTGTCGTCATAAGTCCACCCGCCGTATCAGGCGGATAGGAAAGTAATTCTTCTACATCCTCAACCTCTTCCTTCTTCATTATAGAGAGGTAGTATTTCTTGTGTTTTTCGTCCAGCTGCTCAAACAGGTCTGCTCGGTCATCTGGTGCCATACGGTTGAGTATTGCTATTTTCTTCTTCTCATCTACACCCCCAAGTATCTCGTTTTCCTTTTCTATATCAAGTTCCTCGAACACATCTATAGCAAGTTCAACGGGAAGAAGATTGAACACGTATAATGCCTCGGAGGAAGGAAGCCGAGAGAGGATCTCTGCAATATCCTGTGTGCTTGCTTCCACAAGGATATCCATAATATCCCCGTTAGCCTTTTCCTCTATTAACTCTCGTATTCCGGGTAATAATATCGGCATATAAATAAAATGGGGCCTTTCATACCTGTCTACCGACAGGTAGAGAAAACCCCCTCTTGTTAAATTCCAAATTCCACATTCCAAACGAACCCAAAATTCTAAATCCGCATATACAGAATCCCTTGCATTCTGTTTGAATTCTGGACATTAAGTTTCACCGTTGTTGGTGTTTCGAATTTAGCCACTACTTCTAACCTGATGCTTAAAGATTTAACCTTTAATAATACGGGGCCGACCGGGCTCGAACCGGCGACCTCTGGCTTGACAGGCCAGCGTTCTAACCAGACTGAACTACGACCCCGTTGATGGAACCTCCCAAATTATAAAATATTATACCATAAATATTCATATTTGTCAAGGAAAAAAGTAAATCAGACTGACTGACCCAGGTGCATGGTATCCACCCCTTCCGAAGGATCCGTCCGAAGGATCCATATGGATATGAAATCATGCACAAAATTATCCATATGATATTGGAAGAGATGGGCGAAGAAATAAACGAGGGAACAAGGATACCAAAGGTTGAGGCTGATGTAAAGCAAAATAAAGGGGGGCGTTGAATGCCCCCCTTATCTGGATGCAGATTTAGTTTCAGTTCTACTTCATCAGCACAAGTTTCTTCGTCGCCTCATATCCATCGGTTTCAAGCCTTGCGAAGTAGATACCAGATGGAAGATTCTTACCATCCAGTTTTATAGTATGATAACCTGCCTCAAGTCTGTCGTCTACAAGTGTCTTTACCTCTCTTCCTGATACATCGTAAACCTTGATAGACACCCTCTCCTCTCTCGGAATACCAAACCTGATATCCATATCATTCCTTGCCGGATTTGGATATAGTGATAGGGAATGAACCAAAGGGATGTTGCTATACGCAGTCTGTGAACCGCCGTTTTCCTCTGTTAAGTAATATCCATTTGATACAAACACGAAATCTCTTACCCATCCAGGTTCTATACCAACAACCTCGAACTCAAGTGTTATCGTATCACCGGGTAGTAGCTCTGCATAGTTCTCATCATCAACAAGCAGTTTCTGTTTCACCGAACCAATGTCGGAGTGGGTAGCGGATACAAGAGGGCAAGGTTTTATATGGTAATCAGCGTTTCTTATCTTACCAAGTCCGGCATACTCAAGCCTATGGTAACTGTGCCAGATAAGCTGAATCTTGAGGCTGTCGTTGGATAAATGATTAGCAACTACCGGAGATACAGACGAGTGCTCTCTGGGATAAATACTCTGGATAAGCTGCCAGCCTGCCTCGGAGTTATATATTGCAACATCAATGGGACCTGACTTCGGAGACGCCATTGGAAGGAATACATATCTTCCACTTTCAATCTCTCCAAAATTCATTGTAAGAGTATCACCTTCGTACCCTTCGAAATATCCTTCATTAGGGTTTGCCATAACTTCTGTCCAATCTTCTCCAGTCTGGTCTACACAGTAGAGGGGTGCAATCGCATCCCTGTAAGGCAGGATAATGTTGTCTCCAAGGACTTCAATATCTATATCTTCAGAATGGTCAATGGCAATAAGTTTTACCATATCAATGAATGAGTGCTCGTTCTCAAACTCTCTCAGTTCGAGACGATATTCTCCATTCTCTTCTATGAGTGATTGTCTTAATTTATAAAAATCAGATACATTCTCACCATTACCTGAGCCGGCGAGGATATTATTATCATCTGAAAATTCTGTTCCATCCCAGCTAAAGACATAAGGACAACCCCCAGGAGCAGTCATAGAAAGTTTGCCAGACGAAAGCTCACCATCTGAGAAATAGACTACTACAACGTATATCCGATTCTCTCCTGGGGAGAATGGGATAGGGTCGGTATAACTGGTATTAGTTCCTGTGTATATGATTTGCCAAGAACCTTTCATATACCTCGAGAGCTTATACTCATAAAGAGTATATGGCCCAGGCTCCCATATCCAATGGAGAGAAGCTAAAAGTTCACCATTTATTAAAAAGCAACCAGTCAGCTTAGGAGCTCTATAAAGGTAAGTAGAGTCTTCGTGTGGCAGATAGTTATGAGCAGTAACAGTTACATCCATATATCCAGCAGTTGTGTAAGGTTCCATTGGTATCGAGAAAGATGCTATACCACTATCATCTGTGTTGTCTGTTTGATAAACTTCACTTCCTTTCCATACGCAGACAAGGGCATTTTGAACAGGAGTGCTTCCATATTTAACAGTAACATTAAATATATTCCCTTTCACTACACTGGGATAAGTTACATCTAATACACCTGGCACACCAGTCCAGATCTCCATAGCAGGATCACCAAGCCAGAGATACATCCTGACATTTTCCTCAGCTTGGGGTAAGCTATCGGGATGTTCGAGCATATAGGCGGCTGCATAGTTACTTACCCACCCTATGTCGAAGATCGGTGGTTCCAAGCCGTGAGCTGTATTTTCACTGCCACAAAATGCCCAATACAAAGCCTTATCATAGGTATCATTCTCCTTAGACCAACTCTCTTCAGAAGCGCCTAAAGAAGCAACTGCACCGCCGGGATACTTCTTCATCCATGCCTCTCCCAAACAATCACCCCAGTAATCAATTTTGTGTGTTTTGCAACAGATATTGAATACTACTGGTGTCTTATTACCATTGTTCAAGGAATTGATGTTAGAATTTGTCCAGGAGCCCTGAGGTTCTTCACCAGTCCAGCTGTGCCACATCTGAGGAGCACCTTCTCCTCGATAGTTCACCACATTCCTGCCATTGTTAACAGACGAGGTTACATTACTATTTGTAGCTCCATCATTGGCATAAGCAACATCAAAAGTGGGTGTAAAATATGTATAAGAGTAAGTCCTAACGCCCTCTTTACAGATTTTAAAGTAAGGATTAGTTACTTTCTCCCATGCGGCAACCAGAAGCGATTTATTTAGCCAGTTATCCAAAGAAGGATCCTTCTCATACTTGAGTATTTTATTCACCTGATTACCAAGTTCGGTCGTATTCTGGACCGACAAGCGCCCAATTCCTACATCAGCATACCAGTCATTTCCTTCGAGAAATGAATAATAGGCATCAGATGGGTAAGGCCGTGCCGGATTTCCGGCATAGTAATAAGTATAAGCTGGTATATAATTCACATCTCCTACCAAAAGCACCCATTTCAGAACAGGAGGAGTCTGTGAGTTATACTCTGCAAGAATTTCATTTTTAACCATCTGCACTGTCCAGCTGCTCTTGCTTACCACTCTTGTTTTAATCCCTCGTTTGTGGTGCCAGTTTACAAGAGGAGAAACACTATTGGTAAAGTTACTATGAGTTATTACTAAATATTTCACACCGTCAGAGGCGATTCCAATTTTTGGTAAGGAAAGAAAAATGAACCCCAAAATCACCGATAAGATAAACCTTTTCATAATGAACCCCCTCGTATAAAAGTTAACCTATTCATCTCTTATGTAGTGAAGTATTATCCCATCCTCTCCAACAGCCCACCCCTCATCCTCTGAAATAAAATAAACAGAATATAACACTGCTTCTGGAGATTCATCAACACTCCATTCACTACCATCGTAATGTAAGATTTTCTTCCCTACTGCCCATCCATCATTCGCTGAGAGAAAGAAGACAGATAGTAATCTACCAAAAAATGGGCACTCAACAACTTTCCATTCACTACCATCGTAGTGTGCTGTTCCAAGCCCTACACACCATCCATCATCTGCAGATAAAAAATATAATGATGAGTGCGTTAAATCCATGGGACTTAGGATACTATCCCACTTAGTGCCGTCATAGTGTGCAAAGTGGTAGTTAGGCATCATTCCGCCAATGCGACCGGAAACCCAGCCATCATTTTCATCCACGAAGAAGACAGAGTATAAATTTGCATAAAATGGACTCACATCATGCCAGCTTGTGCCGTCCCAATGGTATATTGCACACTCTTGTTTTAAAGATGATTTATCAAATGCCCATGCCGTGACCCAGCCATTTGTTGGTGACAGAAAGAACATATCTGTAGGATGTCCTCCTAGTTTAAACTTAGAATGGATATTCCACTCATCACCATCATAATGTAAAATTATACAACTATCCTCTTCTTCGGCGGCTGCCCATCCGTCATTGGGAGATAAAAATTGAACCCTAATAAACACCCCCGTGGTTGGAGATTCAATCATTTCCCAGCTACTCCCATTGTAATGTAAAATTGTACCTCCTGCACCTACTGCCCAACCATCATTTTGGCTCGCAAAATAAACAGAACTCAAACACTGGGTAGTCGGACTTTCTACCTTATGCCAGTATGACACACCTTCAGAGTCGGTCGGTGTCTTCTTTCCACATCCAATCAGAATACCAATAAAGGTACACACTATCAGCGTAAAAAGCATCACTTTCTTCATCTCTACCTCCATCTGGGAGACTCACTCCCAGAATCAAAACTTTACCTATCTGACTAACAATATTACAATACAAAAATCCCATTTTGTCAAGGAAAATCTCTCACTTCGTGAGAGATGACTTCGAAAAACTACTTGTCACTTTTTAGTTGAATCATTGCTCCACACTTAGTACAAACAAAACTTGTCTTGCCATTTTTATGATAATCTTTACCACCAGGAGAAAAGTCCTTGACTACCTAGCGAGGTACTCTCAGGACATACTTACACCGTGGACAAACAAACTCCACCAAAGAAGTCGAGTTGACCACTTTCTTCCGGCGTTTTCTTCTCCAGAGCATTCTTAATACCTCCACTCTCTCTTAACGGGCTGTTCCTCATAAATACTTTACTCTTTCACATCATACCTGGGGTCGTCGGGAAAAGAATATATCACCCCGTATTTCGGATGCCATATCTCCCACAATTGCATCTCACATCCACACTTGGGACACTTAAAGGGATCTTTCCCAAAACTCTTTATCATCCTTTCCCTATAACTCCCCGGCGCAATCACTCTCTCCATTAGATTTCTAAACTCCTGTGCAACATCCTTTACCCCTTCAAAAATCCTCTCTAATACCTTCCTCACCTTTGATACCTTATTCCTCGCATATAAACCATAGTGCCTTACCATCTTGAACTGCTTCGGCATTATATGCTGAATCATACGCCTGATAAACTCATATACAGGAACTGTCACCGCTACACCCTTCCCCGTGGCATGTTCTTTATACCAATAGGTCACGGTATCAAAATCGTATCCCACAATCCTTGATAACGCTATCGGTGGACTTGCCACATACTTGATCAAATATCCTACTATGTCTCGCTTCCTTACCTTCTCCTTCTTTGCATAGATAATCAATCCCTCTTTTCCCCTTTCCTCGTATATCTCGTCTATTATTCTCTCTACTTCCTCGTCATCCCCCATTATCTCTCTTACCCCTTTCAATAGATAATACATCCACTTCTTCCGTATCATCTTGTAATCCATATATGAGACATTGTGCCACACCCCATCCTTATCTAACCCACCTTCTGTAATTAAAAAATGAACATGCGGATTCCATGTAGAAGCCTTTCCCGCTGTCTGTACAACTAAGATTATCCCGGGTTCTATCTTCATCCCCTTATTGCATATAGAGATTACATCCTTTATCATTTTTACCGCACTGTCTGCCAGCATCTTCTGCATCTCCTTGGTGTGAAAGTATCCCTGCAGACGGTTCGGCTGAGTTCACCGAAGACTTCCAGGCACGGTCAAGACTACATGGCGGTGTAATACCCGAGTGAATATCGTCTTTCTGATTTTGTTGACCCAATTATCTATGTAGACTTTTGCACACCTGAGACAAAACCGACTTTTGCAAATAAATGCAACACGCTTATCCTCACCGCATCGAGAACACATATATAGAAAATATCCATTCTTAAAGAGGCCACAACCCATCATTTTCTGCACATTCTCTTCTATCACATCCGTAATTAACTCCGGATGCCTCTCTTTGAAAGGGGACCAGGGGTCCCTGAAAATCTGGACCATCACATTCTTGTAGTAGATTTCCCTTTTGTATTTCAACTTAAACAGAGTATATCACATTTTTCCACTTTTGTCAAGATATTCTTGCGGTTATTCAGCACTAAGAAATGCCCACCACAGTCCAACGAAGAGAAGACTAACCTGTCTATCCGAATGAAGAGTAACACCAAGTATACAAATGACTTAATGTATACTTTCCTGATATACTATAAAGAAAAATTTGCCACAGGGAACATCGCAGTGTCATTTTTGTAGTGTTATTTTTTTCTTGACATTTTGCAAAATTTATGTTAAACTTATATACAAAATTAGAGAACTAATCAAAAATCTTGATTTTACCCAGAGGAGGTGTTAATGCCCAGGAGAAAAAGACCAGAAAAAAGGGAAATACTACCCGAATATGAATATGGTAGTGTCCTTGCACATAAATTTATTAACTGTCTTATGAAGGATGGTAAAAAAGGACTTGCCCAGAGGATATTTTATGAGACACTCAAAACAATAGAAAAAAAAACGGGCAAACCTGGAATTGATATATTCAATCAAGCTATAGAAAATGTTAAACCAATGGTCGAGGTGAAGCCCAGAAGGATTGGTGGTGCTACATATCAGGTACCGATGGAGGTAAGAAAGGAAAGACGTATATCGCTTGCTATAAGATGGATGTTAGACGCTGCTAAAACAGCTCAAGGTAGACCAATGCATGATAAATTGGCCGATGAAATCATAGCTGCATCTAAGAGGGAAGGAAATGCAATAAAGAAAAAGGAGGATACACACCGTATGGCAGAGGCAAATCGTGTCTTTGCACAGTTTAAATGGTAATCAAAGACTTACCTGTCTTCTTCGGTCAATTTGTATACTATATTTTATTCTGTTGCTTTAATAAACCATAAAGGACTTTCAATACATAGATCGTCTTCCCCGGTGAATGAATTTTAGATTGATAGTAGCTCCTCCAAATGGACCTGGGTGGAGGAACGGATAAAATATGGAGTTTGTACTCGAGGCACGCTCACTACATAAAAGGTACAAAGAGGATTCTGGAGAGCTTATCGTTCTCAAAGATGTTTCTCTGACAGTCAAAAAGGGTAAAATCATCGTGATTGTAGGACCATCTGGTTCTGGTAAGTCTACACTCCTCTATATCCTTGGTGGACTCCTGAGACCTACTGCCGGAGAGGTATTCATTGATGGAGAAAGCCTATTTGACCACAATGGCAAGGAACTCGCAATTATCAGAAATAAAAAAATAGGTTTTATATTTCAATTTCATCACCTCTTGCCAGAATTTACAGCACTTGAGAATGTAGCTATGCCTCTATGGATAAGAGGTGAGAACAGAATAGAAAGAGCAAAAGAAATCCTTGAGCTGGTATTGATTGCACACAGAAAAAGCCATCTACCATCTCAACTTTCAGGGGGGGAGAGGCAACGTGTCGCAGTAGCAAGGGCACTCGCAAATGACCCGTCTATTGTGCTTGCTGATGAACCATCGGGGAATCTGGATAGAGAACTCTCCTTATCCCTCCATAATTTAATAAGAAAAATTGCTACAGAAACTGAGCGTACATTTGTTATAGTGACACATAAAGAATCTATGAAGGAGATAGCAGATCGTGTATTCAAATTGGCTGACGGCAGGCTTGAGCCTGTAAGATAAAAGATGAGAAAGCCGTTAATTGCAGGTAACTGGAAGTTAAATAAGGGAGGGAAAGACGCTGTGCAACTCTCCCGCAATATCAAGGAGGGTGTCAGGGATATTAATAATGTTGATGTATTGATATGTCCTCCTTTTACTGCACTTATGAGGGTCTATGAAACCATAAAGGACTCATCGGTAAAACTCGGTGCCCAGAACTGCTTCTATGAAATGGAAGGGGCATATACAGGAGAGATTTCACCACTCTTTCTCATTGATGTGGGATGTGAGTATGTGATCATGGGTCACTCTGAAAGAAGACAGTATTTTGCTGAAACGGAAGATATTATTGGAATGAAACTAAAATCTGCGGTAAGTGTAGGTCTGAACGCGATACTCTGTGCAGGAGAGAAACTGGAAGAAAGGGAAAATGGTAAGGCATTTGATGTCGTAAAAAGACAACTGGAAGGGAGTCTCTCTGACATACCAGAAGATTATATTCAAAAAATAACAATAGCATATGAACCTGTCTGGGCAATTGGCACAGGTAGAACCTGTGAGCCAGATGTAGCGAATAAGATGCATCGGTTTATACGGAACTGGATTGGAGAGAAGTTTGGGAATAAGAGCGCAGAGAAGATAAGAATTCTTTATGGTGGCAGCATCAAGCCCCATAACATCTCCTCCCTTATTGAGAAAGAGGATATAGACGGAGGACTTGTGGGAGGAGCGAGTATAAAGGCAAATTCCTTTCTTGAAATAATAATAGCAGCGTCAAAGAGAACAAGATATTAGACGCGGATTAACACAGATTTCATAAAATAAAAAAATCAGTTTTTATCAGCGTTAATCTGCGTCCCAAAAAAGAAGTTATCGGCGTAAATCAGCGTCAAAAAAATAAAGTCGGGGGGCTTTATGCACACATTTTTGCTTGTTATACATACAGTATGCAGTATTTTATTGCTGATGGTGATACTCCTTCAACCCTCTAAGAGTGGGGGACTCTCAGGTATGTTTGGAGGAGGAGGGACAACATTCTTTGGTGGAAAAGGGGCAGCCCCGTTCCTCACAAAAATTACCATTATACTTGCCGCTGTATTTATCATGACATCTGTGGTGCTCACAACGATGTCAAAAACTCAAGCAAGAACCTCTGCAATAGAAAAAGCCATAGAGAAGGGCGAATTCAGTCCGAGTGGCTGGCCAATACCAAGAACTGGTTCTGTAATAATGGATACAACTGGAGAGTAATAATACCAGATTATGCGTTAATAAACCATTTACCCCGTGAAATAATTTATTTCACAGGGCAGGGATTTTACGAGATTATCACAAGAGCAAAAAGTTGGTTAGTTTGTTGGTTTGTTAGAATCTAACAAACTATCCAACTAACAGACTAATTCCTTACATAATCTGTGAACCGAAGGTCGCCGTTAGGCAACATCTGTGGTTAATGCATATTTTGGAATAATCTTTGATAAGTGATTTCTTTTCGCATGGGGGGAGTATGAATGCTGTCGTTGAAATAGCTGGATTTCAGTACAGGATAAGTAAAAATAAGGTCTTGAATGTTCCAAAACTTGATGCTAAAGAGGGGGACGTCGTGCGTATACCTACGGTGCTTGCAATTTCGAATGGCGATACTATAAAAATAGGCAAACCCTATGTGGACAATGCATATGTGGATGTAAAAGTTCTCAAGTTCGGGAAATATCCAAAGATACTTGTCTATAAATACAAAAAAAGAAAAAAGTACAGGAGAATGAAAGGACACCGTCAGGACTATACACAGATAGAGATAGTAGATATAGGAAAAGAAGATAATATTAGAGAAACCA
>Ga0210017_1000638_pt1 | contig 29940 bp, 33 predicted proteins | sample CryGeyCG2014_020_FD_183966 | JGI IMG/M metagenome (GOLD analysis project Ga0210017, IMG submission 183966) | Groundwater microbial communities from aquifer - Crystal Geyser CG08_land_8/20/14_0.20 (SPAdes) (version 2) | ecosystem: Environmental > Aquatic > Deep subsurface > Groundwater | place... | reverse complement strand
TGGAATTGTGGTAACTGAATTTTTTTACAGGATAATAGAAAAACGGCGAAAAACGGGGACGGAGGAAACTACTATTGTAATACAAACTACAAAGTAACATTGAGTAATAGTTTCCTCCGTCCCCATACATGAGGAGGTCGTATGGCACAAAGATTTTTACTTATTGTTTTTTTTGTTGTTTTCTCTTTAACAGGTATTAAAGCTGGAACATCCACGCATACCGTTGTCAAGGGTGATACTTTGTGGGATTTATCAGGTAAGTATTATAATAACGAATGGTTATGGGATAATCTATACAATGCTAACAAAGAAATAATTAACGACCCGAACCTGATATATCCGGAGCAGGTTTTGGTTATACCGGAAAAAAATTCTGAGATAGTTACTCAAACCCCTGAAACAGCACCACCTGTTGAAGAAGAAGAGGTATCTGTATCAACGATTACTGAAGAAGAACCATTAGAACAGGAGCCGGAACTCAAAACGGAACCCGTATACGAGGAAGAACCTCAAGTTTCGGAAGAGCCTGTGACAGAACAAGAACCCGTGACAGAACAAGAACCTGTACCTGTGGTTCAAGAAGAATTCGTCGTTGATAGAGAAAAGTTTATTTTACCTGTTGATTTCAAGTTTGATGGTAAAGTAGTCGGAGATAAGGAAAATAAGATTTTAATTTCTCAGTGCGATGTTGTGTATATTAATGCAGGTGAAAATAAGGGTCTCAAACCCAAAATGCAAGGAGATATTATTCGTATAATTGGACGAATGAGCGGTGCCAGGAAAGACGTTTATCAGGTAAAAAAGGTAGGATTAATAGAACTCACTTCGGAAATAGGTGAAGATAATTCAGCTGCTATTGTTATAAGGTCATACGAACCAATACAAAAAGGCGACCTGATAAAGATGAAAGAGACTGACTGAAACGAAGAAGATGCGTAAACTGATAATTATTGCAGGCATGTTTGTTGGAGTTTATTATTTTATTAATTATATGTTCAGTTCAGGAAAGTTTAATGAAATTTTGGATACCCGTCTGAATCCTGAACATGCCGTTGTAATTGAGTATTATCTGGGAAAATATCATTTGATTTTTGGACGTTGGGACGGAGCATTTTACAGGTTTGGACGCATCATTAAGAATTATCCTGATTCTAAGTATGTCTCGATAGCAGCTTACCTGATAGGTAAAACATATGAAGACAAGGGAGCAATAGTAGATGCAATCACATCGTATGAGAAAGTTGTTGCTTCCTATCCGGAATCTGAATATGTTGGTAAGGCAGAAAAACGTATCGCTATGTTGAAACTAAGAAGGCAGCAGTTTTAAACTATGTTTAATGAACTAAAAGCAAAAGTATTACTTAATATGATTCCTGAAATCGGGTCTATAAGGGCGAACAATCTATTGACGCATTTTGGTTCTGCGGCAGCAGTACTTGAGAGCAATATTAATGAACTGCAATCCGTAGAGGATATAGGTCCGGGACTGGCAAAAAAAATTATTGAAGGCAGAGAAAAAATTGATATAGAAAAAGAACTGGACTGTGCAAAAAAATCCGGAGTGGAGATAATAGTATCGGATAGTCAAAAATACCCCCCGCAGTTAAAAGTAATATCAGACCCGCCAATAGTTATTTATGCCTGGGGAAAATTCGTTCCCGACGACATATTTTCCGTAGCGATGGTTGGTACGAGAAAACCAACCTCATACGGGCTTATAGTGGTGGAAAAACTGACCAAGGAATTCAGCGAGATGAACGTCACGGTTGTAAGTGGGCTTGCACGCGGGATAGACACAAAAGCACACTGGACAGCGATTAAATCCGGAGGACGCACGATTGCTGTTTTAGGCAATGGACTTAACAGGTATTACCCGCCTGAAAATAGCAGGTTAGAAAAAGTCATTGCTGAAAACTCAGGAGTTGTCCTTTCAGAGTTTCCAATGAATGTTTCACCTGATAGAAGTAACTTTCCCCGGCGGAACAGATTGATAGCGGCTCTTTCTTTGGGTACAATTGTCGTAGAAGGGGATGAAAAAAGCGGAGCACTGATTACAGCAAGATGCAGTGTCGAGCAGGGGAAGGACGTGTTTGCTGTTCCCGGAAGTATTTTTTCTAAATATAGCAGGGGACCTCACAGGTTGATAAAATACGGAGCGAAATTAGTTGAATCAGCTGAAGATATTGTTGAAGAAATATCTGTGTTAGCGGAACAGATAAAGAAAGGCACAAAGGAACGTAAAAAAAGCAGAGAAGAACTTCCATTATTGAATTCTCTTGAAAAAGACATACTGTCAGACATTGAAGGGCAACCGGAAGGTATGAGCATTGATAAACTACAGGAATTGACTAAGAGGAGATTCAGCGAACTTTCAGAGCCGTTAATATCGCTTGAAATGAAGGGTTTAATAAAATCAATTCCAGGAAAGGCATATGTGAAAATATGAATTTAGTAATTGTAGAATCCCCGACGAAAGAACGCACAATATCAAAATTTTTGGGTAAAGAATTTGTTATAAAAAGTTCATACGGACATGTCTGTGATTTGCCCAAAAAAGAGCTGGGAATAGACATCGCAAAAAATTTCCAACCGAAATACGTAATGCTCCCAAGAGCGAAGAAGATCATAAGTTCCATAGTCAAACTTACAAAGAAAGCAAAGAAAATATACCTGGCGACAGATTTTGATAGAGAAGGTGAAGCGATTGCCTGGCATATAGTCAAATCCGCAAAATTAGATAAGAAGAAGACAAAAAGAATAACTTTTCATGAAATAACCCCGGAGGCAATACACGAATCTTTAAAAAATACGCATGAAATAGATTTATCTCTTGTAAATGCACAGCAGGCAAGACGTATACTTGACCGCATCGTAGGATATAAACTTTCTCCGTTGTTATGGCGTAAGATTGCAAGAGGCCTTTCAGCGGGCAGAGTGCAGTCAATTGTTTTAAGGTTTATTGTAGAGAGAGAAAAAGAGATAAAAGAGTTTAAGCCGCAGGAATACTGGACAATAACGGCAAAATTAGCAGGTGATGGCGTTGAATTTGACGCTGCCCTTGTTTCAAAAGACGATACGAAGTTTGAATATAAGCAGGCCTATCAATTGTTTGCAGATGAATATAACGTAACCCTCTCTCTGTTAAAAAATAAAGAAGAGACAGATAAAGTTATAGATGAATTGAAAAGGTTATCATACAGAGTGGAGAAAATAATAAGGAAAAAACAAAATAAGACACCGCCTCCGCCGTTTACAACTTCAACATTACAGCAGGACGCTGTCTATAAGTTAGGTTATTACAGTAACAAGACAATGCATGTTGCCCAGATGCTGTATGAAGGTATTGAGTTACCTGATGGAGCTGTCGGATTAATCACATATATGCGAACAGATTCTGTTTCTGTGGCAAACTCTGCAAAGGAAGAGGCAAGAAAATATATAATAGAGAATTTTGGCGATAAATACTTACCGCTAAAACCACCGACTTATAAGACAGTAAGTAAAGGAGCTCAGGAGGCACACGAGTGTATTCGTCCCACCAGTGTTTATCGTGACCCGGAAAAGATAAAAAAATATCTCACTGCTGAACAACACGCTCTTTATAAACTTATCTGGCAGAGATTTTTGGCAAGTCAAATGAAAAATGCCATATATGATGTGCTGACAATAGAAATAGCAGGTGAGCCCGATAAAGGAATGGCGGGATTGCCCGACAATTTATCCGCAGGATTATCTAATTTATCCGCAGGATTATCTAATTTATCCGGCAGTAAATATGGATTCAGGACCTCGGTTAGAGCAATGGATTTTACGGGATATTTGGAGATTTACCGCAATGGAGATGAAGAAAACACCGGGGATAAGGATACTTTTGACAGTAAAATTCTGTTACTGAAGGAGAACGATATTTTGAAATTGGTAAATCTTTCTTCCGAGCAACATTTTTCACAGCCTCCGCCGAGGTATAACGAGGCGAGTTTGATAAAAACTATGGAGAAGAACGGTATTGGCAGACCCTCCACGTATGCACCTACTATAGGAACTATTCGTAGACGGGATTATGTGTTCTACAATGATAAAAGGTTCTACCCCACAAGTCTGGGAGAAGATGTTAATGCAATATTGAAGGAACATTTTTCAGAGATTGTAGATTTAAATTTCACCGCTAATATGGAAGAAAAGTTAGATTTAATTGCTGAACATAAAATGGAGTGGCAGAAAGTAGTGAGGGAATTTTATAAGCCATTTAGCGAAACGTTAGCCAGGGCAGAGAAACAGATTTCTGTAATTAAAACAAAACCGGTACCTGTTGACGAAAAATGTGATATTTGTGGAGCACAGATGATGTTGTGTTCCGGACGTTATGGCAAGTTCCTTTCGTGCAGTAATTGGCCGAAATGTCAGAATAAAATCTCATTGGACAGATTAGGCAACAAAAAAATTGTGGAAAAGACCGATGAAACCTGTCCGAAATGCGGTAGTATTATGTTAAAAAGAACTGGTAGACGCGGCGTTTTCCTTGCCTGTTCCGCATATCCTAAATGCAGGTTTGTAAAAAATGTCAAATGATATCAGAGTGCTAGTTGAACATTTTCTATTATACTTACGTACCCGTAATTTTTCCCGGGAGACAACTCGTGCATATAAATCTGACCTTGGAGGATTCTGCGATTTTACTGATAAAGAATTTTCTGGAATAGATATAAACAGAGTTAATAGATTGGTGGTGCGTAAATATATTGCATTTTTAGAAGAAAGTTCCCGCCGGCGCTCTACTATTCAGAGGAAAATATATGCTATAAAATCATTTTTTAAGTTTCTTTACCATCAAAAAATTGTAGATTCAAATTTCTTTGGTTACATAAATATTCCCAAAAAAGAGAAATTACTGCCTTCGTTCCTCAGTGAGACACAGATGATAGAGCTGCTGGATACGGTTAAGGGTGATTCAATATTAGTATCGCGTGACCAGGCAATGCTTGAATTACTTTATTCTACAGGAATACGCGTCGGAGAACTGACTAACTTAAATGTTGACAGTCTGGACTTCTGGACAAACACAATTCGTGTTTTTGGTAAAGGCGACAGGGAAAGGACTGTTCCGATTGGAGACAAGGCACTGAAATCAGTCTATAAGTACTTACAGTTAAGGAAATCGGAAAAACAATATTTACCTTCTGAAAAAGCATTGTTTCTGAACTGGCGGGGCAAGAGGATTACCTCCAGGGCTATCAGAAAAATATTAGATAAATGGGTTAAATTATCTGCGCTGACAAAACACATTTCACCGCATACTATAAGGCATTCTTTTGCCACACATCTGCTCAATGCAGGTTGTGACCTGCGCAGTGTGCAGGAAATGCTCGGACACAAGTCTCTTACAACAACGCAGGTATATACTCATGTTACTACGACAAGATTGAAAAATATATACGAAAAGGCACACCCCCGTGCGTGAAAATTTAGTTGAGGAAAAAATTATGAGTAAAATCACTAAAGTTAGAGATCAGGCACAGACGACTATGTTTGGTACTTATGAGTTTCCATCTTACGAAGAGGTAATGGATGCTTATGCAAAGGAATTTGCAGACTATGTTCTTCCAAAGGGAGATACCATATTTGGTTTCTGGATGCAAACCTTAGCCGATTTGGAGTTTTTGGATTTAGAATTACGGGGTTTGACTGACGAATATAAAATTGACTCGGTAAATAGAATAGTTAATTTCAAAGGCGATGAAGATTTTATAAGACTTAGAATAGCCCATTTGGAAAAGGTGAAAGGGAAAGCAACGCTTTACACTGACCTGGTAGATAAGTTTGGTGATACTAATGCCTATGCTTTTCATAATCTTTATCCATACAAAGGGAAGTTTTATCCAAGGGTTGTGCGGACATTAATCAATGCCTTTAAGTTAAATCATAATTCACTTCTTCTGGACCCTTTCAATGGCTCTGGAACTGCTACACATGAAGCTTCTCTTATGGGAATTAAAAGCGTAGGCATAGATGTTACTCCGATGGGAATAGTTTTATCTGAGTTAAAAAACGATTTGCTTTTTATTAATGAAAAAAAGTTAAATTTTTTGCCAAAAGACCTACAAAATATATTTAATGAAATAGAAAACAAACGATGGAAACATTCTGATCCTATCATTCATAAGTTAATGTTAGCAGTATATTTTGATACTGTCGATGCTTTTGTGAGAACCTCAAGATACAACAGAAAGGGAAAAGTAGGCCTATTTATAGAAAAATTAAATTACATAAAAGATTGTTATAAAAAAATGATGGAGGTTAAGGAAAAACACAAACTTAAATTTGAATCTGCTCGCATCATAGAAGGAGATGTGCTTGAATTAAAAAACAAGAGCAAAATGGAAGAAATATTTGATGCATGTATTACAAGTCCACCTTACTATTTTTCTATAGACTATGTTGGTAAGGATAAAATCGCTTATGATTATTTAGGTGCGGATATGAAAAAGATTGAATCCAGATATTTGGGAATGAAAAACAGCGGGCAACCCAAAGGTAATTATAGTGGATTACCTCCAAGGGTTGCTATGTATTATGAGGATTTAAAAGAATCAATAAAAAACATCTTTTGGACGTTAAAACCGGGCGGCAAATTAGCGATTATAATAGGAGATAGTACTGTTAATGGTAAAAAAATTCCAACAACAATAACTACTAAAAAATTTTGTGAAGAAGCCGGATTTAAATTTGAAAAATTAATATTCAATCCTCTCTTGGGTGCTCGCAACAGAGCAATAAGAGGAGAAAGCGTAATAATATGCGAAAAGGGGAAATAAATATGATTATAAGAAGGGAACTTCTTTGTGCGAAGGTTAAAGAAAAATTAGACCTTGGTAGAATATTACTGTATGAACCATATAAAAATATATTGGTTAAATTTAAAGAGTTACGTATTGATATTAATGCCAAAGATTTTGATCCTGTGGCCAAAGTCTACGATGGCTTATTGAGTGTTCCTTCTGAGATTAGAGAATATTACGAAGCTTTATTAGGTGTTACTTCTTATTATCATCATAGTCAAGGCGGTAGAGGGAAGTATCTTGAAAAGAAAATCGCTTCATCTTTTGAAACTTGCTCTCTTGATATAGAACTTAGTAAACTCCCCTTTTGGTTGGAACAACCATCTCTTCATAAAAAGAAAGGAATATTCACTCAGCAGGGATTGTCATCAGATGAGAAGAAAATATTAAGAACAATTGAATGGGATTGGATAGGTGACAGAGATGTAAATACTGATGTAGGAAGTGTTATACAAGACAAAAAAACTATTGTGTTGGTTGAACTTAAGAATAGAGTGGATACTGGTGGCGTGGCTGGGAGGCGAGAAATTTGGACTTCAGAAAAATTTGGAATTTTTGTAGAGTATTTAAAATCCAACAAAAAGTTGTTTAGAAAAAACGACAAAAAATTTTCTTTAGCGGAATTGCTTAAAAGTTTTGGAATCGAAAACCTTGAAATATATATAGGTATCTTGTTCGATAAGGGTGATAATCCAGCAACAGTTAAGAGCGATAAGGTCAATGGTTTTTATTCTTCAAGTAAGCAGGGTTTTGAATATTTGCAAAATCTAATTAAACAAAACTCAAAAATAAAGATAATCGGTAAAGATTCCGAAAATCTACAAATAAAACTCGGTTTGACTTATTCAAATCTAAAAGTAAAGATAGGTGCCTTATACGGAAATGACATTACATTAAAGCTTTTTAGAAAAAGTTTCCCTGTGTCCGATTTGCTTTTATTGAGATATGATGATATTTGGTTGTCACAACTAATAACCATTGATGAAAGAGCCGTGTTGCTTAAACATAAGAATAATTATACGTTAACTTTTTTGGATTTATTGAAAAGAGATAAGGAGTTGAGGATTAAATATGACACGGTTATCAGTTCTGAATGCGGAGAGCCTGAACTTAAAGAGATTGTGAAATACCTATTTGATAAATACATTGCTATTTTTGAAGATAAGTTATTACCCGATGGAGAAGAGAAAACCAGATATTTAGCAGATGTAATTCAAGTTTTATGTGCAGCAGAGGCGTAATTAAAAAAACTAAAAATCAGTAAGGTACAGGGTACAGAAATAAGTAGATGCTATGGCAGATGAAAAGATAGAATTGTTAATGGAAGAGACAGGCTGTGACCAGGCTGAAGCAGAATTGGCCTTTGAACTGGCAGATAATGATTTTGCCAAAGCAATAAAGAAAATCAAGAGTCTCCTGAGAGATATTGTTGTCCTGAAAGGTAAATTCGTTATTGAAGAAAAACATATATATGGAGTTTTTGTTATCATTTTTGATAGAAGAAAAGAAAATGTTATTCGTATAGTCTCGGTTGCTTCATACAATCCTGCTATATATGAGGCTCTAATTGATACAGACTGGCATTTACTGGAAAAGTCAATATATACCTACAGACTTCTTGATGGAAGTATCCTCTCTGTTACTCGTGAAATTGAAGAACATTTTTATAAACAAATATCCGGGTCTAAAGAAAAATTATATAAAATAATCAATAGATGGCATGAATATCATTCCGACGATGAAATTGAAAAAGCCAAAGAGATATTTTTGCAGGAGTTCCCTGTCGGTAATTCAAAACTACAAATTATGGCTGAGGATATAAATCTTGCCGAATATCAGCAGGGAGCGGTCGAAGAGTCTTTTGTTGTAAACAACGATAAATATCCAAAGAAGGTCCTTCTTGAAGTAAAATTATGCGAGCATGAAGAGGGCAAGAAGGCAATAAGCCTTACCAGAGGGGAAGTGATTCTTGTAGAAATTATTGATGATCGTGAAATTGCAAAATATATAGTTCGGTTACTTGGCACCAGGGAATCAGCATACATCCCTGTAACCATAGAGGACCTCAACAGGTCAGACGATGAACTCAACATACTTGTATATTTTACCCCAAGCATTACGGGATTTGCAAAAATAAAACCGTCCGCACGCGTGAGGGCCGTAAAGGAAATACAACAATCCTGGTGGAGGAAAATTTTTCACATATGAATTTCAGACGGAAACGCCATTACAAAGGGATTATACTTGATGCGACACCTATGACGGATCTGGTGTTTTTACTTTTAATATTCTTTATGCTTTCCTCATCATTTCTATTTGAGTCCGGAATTACCCTGAAGTTACCGAAGACAAAAACAGCAGAGATTCAGGCTGAGCGGAAATTAATTATATCTATTGCTGGAGATGGGGAAATATATTTTAATGATAAATTGATAAAACTGGAAGATTTAGAAAATGAACTGCGCGTAGTATTACCGCTTGCCAGGGAAAATCTTTTGATTATACGTGCCGATAAAGATGTAAAACACGGTTTAGTTGTAGAAGTTATGGACAGGGCAAAAGTTGCGGGTGCGGAAAAAATTGCAATTGCTACCGAGAAAAAGTCTGAATAGAAGCAATTATTCCAGGAGGTTAGAAAGATGAAGGTATTAGTAATTGATGATGATAAGGAAATACACGATATGCTGGAGGTTTTTTTACAAAGTTTAGGACACGAATGTTATAGTTCACTGACAGTTGCAGACGGATTAAAACAGGTAGCAGTTACAGAACCGGATTTAGTCCTTTTGGATATAAGGTTACCTGACGAGGATGGTATTGAAGTCCTTAAAGAAATAAAACAGATTAACAAAAGACTTCCTGTCATAATGGTTACGGGTTATAAAGATGCTGAAAAGGTTATAGATGCCTTCAGGTTTGGCGCAACGGATTGTTTATTGAAGCCTTTTAATTTTGATTATTTAAAAAATTTACTTGGCAGAGTTAAAATGGGCGAACAGGGACTTGAACCCTGACTCCCTTTCGAGAATAGCGTCCTGAACGCTACGCGTATACCAATTCCGCCATTCGCCCGATGGTCTTATTCTAAATAATTTTTTAAGAAAAATCAATGGCAGAGGATAATAAAAGAGTAGTTGTTAGGAATCGCGGCGTATTTCACGAATACAGTATTACTGAAATCTACAATGCGGGAATAGTCCTCAAAGGCAGTGAAGTGAAGTCCTTGAGGCAAAGCAGGGCAAGTTTAAAAGATAGTTATTGTAAAATTGAAGGTGGTGAGATATTTATATATAATCTATATATAAGTCCTTATGAGCAGTCAAAAGCCTTTACGCCGAATCCAAAACGTAAACGCAAATTGTTGCTTCATAAACAGGAAATAAACCGTTTGATAGGTAAAACCACACAGAGAGGTTTAGCACTAGTGCCAGTGGAGATATATTTTGAAAAATCACAATATGCAAAAGTTGCCGTAGGTGTAGCAAAGAAGAAAAAATCCTACGATAAAAGAGAGGCTATTAAACTGAGAGACATAGAACGTGAAATACGCGGGGTCAGGGGGGTATAATATCATGGAAATGTTTGAAATTTTGAGACATGCTGTTGAAAAAGGCGCAAGTGACATACATATAGTAATTGGTAAACCTCCAATGGCAAGGGTTCGAGGCACCATTGTTCCTATGGAAGGATTTCCTGAAGTAACACCTGAAGAAAGTAAAAGGTTAATTTATTCTGTTCTTTATGAGGACCAGCGAAGAAAGTTTGAAGAAAAATACGAACTTGATTGTTCTACGGTTATTCCGAAAGTAGCAAGGTTTCGTGTAAATGTTTTTATGCAAAGGAATGGAGTGGAAGCAGTACTGCGTGTTATACCATCAAAGATTCCTGGTCCGGAAGAAATATTTTTGCCTGAAATGATTGTGAAACTGGCAGATTTGCCTCGCGGACTTGTACTGGTAACAGGTCCTACGGGTTCCGGTAAATCCACCACGCTCGCCTGTATCATGAACATAATAAACCAGAAACGTAAAGACAACATCATTACTATTGAAGACCCGATTGAGTTTGTATACGAGCATGCAGGATGTATTGTCCGCCAGCGTGAGGTGGGACAGCATACGCATTCATTTGCAAGCGCACTCAAATATGCATTGAGACAGGACCCCGATGTAATTTTAGTCGGCGAGATGCGTGATTTAGAAACAATTTCTGCTGCACTTACGATAGCGGAAACAGGTCATCTGGTTTTTGGTACGCTTCATACAAGCGATGCTGCGCAGACTATTGATAGGATAATAGATGTTTTTCCGCCGCATCAGCAGCAGCAAATACGCATACAACTTGCATCCACATTAAAAACCGTCATCTCCCAGGTGCTATTACCTCGTAAGGATATATTGGGAAGAATAGCAGCGCGTGAAATAATGATTGTAACACCCGCTATAGCAAACCTGATAAGGGAAGGTAAGACACACCAGATATACAATGCCATTGAAACAGGTGCTAAATATGGCATGATAGGTCTTGATAAAGCTTTAATTGAACTTGTTAAAGCCCAGATGGTGTCACAGGAAGATGCCGTATCAAAGGCATCCAATCCTGAATTCGTCCGTACAGGCGGTCGACTTGTTTCAACAACTGCTGCACCAAGGATGTAATTATATGGATAAAGGAAAGTTTATAAAGGATATTTCTGCATTTAAAGATTTTACAGATAATGCAATAAAGAAATTGATTGACAGTTTAGAAAGTGAAACCTGCAATGCCGGAGACATAATATTTAATGAAGGCGATGCATCAGATTATCTTTATATAGTAGAGTCGGGTGAAGTGGAAATATCCAAGAAAATATCTCCCGAAAGTGAAAAAACACTTACTATACTTGGACCGGGAAGTATATTCGGTGAAATGAGTTTATTTTCAACTCAGCCGCGCACCGCGACTGCAAAAGCAAAAACCAATGCCTGCTATTTTAAAATACACAAGAAGGGGTTTCATACACTTTTTAAAAACGAACCGTCGTGTGTCCGAAAAATGTTAGAGTCATTGTTATTGTCAACTCTTGAGCGGTTGGAGCAGACAAGCAGGGAACTTGCAACGGTCTATGAGATAAGCAGGTTAATCGCCAAAGGGTTGTCATTCAAAGATTTCTGTCAGTCTGTAATTACACAGATTTGTTATTCCGTCCCGGATATTGACGGTGGATTAATCTATCTATATAATGAATTTACCACAGATTATGATTTAGGAGGGTCGGTTAATGTTCAAGAGATGGCAGTCAGTATTGAAGAAACCCATCCGTTAATAAAATTTTTATCAGAAAAAGACGTAACAAAAGCTCCTGATACAATGATAATTCAGGATTCTGAAATTATTGGTCAACTGTTAAGCAACGTACCTTCGTTAAAGACACTTATTATCGCTCCAATAGTTAACCAGGAGAAATTAATCGGGAGTATATTACTTTATGCTCAGAAAGAAAAACTGCAAGGTTTATCAAGTGTCCGGGATTTGTTAAATTCTGTAGTAAACCAGCTTGTCAGTGCAATAGAAAATATAAAAACGCGTGAAGAAGAGGTTGCGAGACAAAAGTTTGATAGAATACAAAAGGGGACCATAACCTGGTAAAATAAAATAGGGTAAAATAGGGACAGCGACCATTTATTTAATATGGAATTCATTCTAAAAATCAAGTTTTTTCACACTGGATGCTTTCTATACGAAAAATCTGCAATCAGAAACCTAAAACTTGTAGAACTCGCTTATGCTCAAACATACAAGTTTTTGACGGTTTCTTCAATTGATTTTTCTAAAAGCATCTAAGGTGTTCAGAAACTGATTTTTAGAATTTCCAGTATAGACGAAACCGGTTTGTCTATGAACGAGTTAAGTGAAATTTGGGTGGGGAGAGAAGAAAATGTTTTTTAAACCACAATGGTATAAGATGCTCACTGATTCTGTAAAACCGATAAGTGAAGATGTAATTGAGAAAGTTGAAGAATTTCGCAAAAAATCTGAGGGGGCATTATCTACCGAAAAAACACATGAAATGATCTTTATGGGTATTATGGTATCAATGTGGGCAGTTAAAAGAATTCAAAAATACACCTTGGAGTTAATTAGAAAGCAAATGCCGAATGCTTCTGAAAAAGAATTGTGGAAACAAGTTTTGATTGCAAGATTAAATGTTAAATTGAACACGTCTGGTAGAAAGTCCGATATATTTTCAAAACCATTATCTGAAATGGAATTGTTGTCCCGAATTAGTAGTGCCGATGATATAATAGCGAGATTCAAATCATTTAATGATGTAGTAGATTACGTTATTAAAATAGACGAGGAGGAAAATAGATTTTACGATCCAACAGGAATGCAATTTGAATTAAACAATTTATTGGAGCCGACTTTATCGGAGAAGATTAAAAATGTTACTGTTGAAAAATTAGTAGATATTCTTGTTGGTCAATGGGGGTTAACACAATCTGACCTTTCAGATTCATTCTTTAAAGGATTCGAAAAATGTCAAGACACTGAAGAAATTCTTCTAAATAAATATAAAATGGAAAACGAAATACGTATTCTGTATCTATATGTAATATTATTTTCTATAAAGATGACATTTGGCAAGAAAGAATCTGACGATATTTTTAAAATGTTTAGGGATAATTTCTTTTTAAAAATAGAGAAGAGGTTAGGAGATAAATCCTTTTCTGAAAAATGGTTTTCACGAAGGGATGCTTATACAAACGTCATAAATTCATCTTCTCGTGAGGAAAAATTTTTTGCAATTGGATCTAAATTTGCAGAGTTATGTAATCTTAAAAACAATAAAAATATTGTTGAATTCACTGCAGTTTTTTTTGTTGAAGTGTTGAAGAAAAATCTCGAATTATTAAAATCTTATAGAATCATTGAAGACAATGTAACTTTGCCTAACAGATGATAGAAGGAAAATCAAAGATTTCCCCAAAACTTCTTTTATGTTGGAACTGTTAGTTGCTATGCAAGGAAGTATACGAAAGGATGGAAACCAAAATGAGAAATGGAGAAATTAAACTTCCACCGGATTTTCAGAAAGATATTCAACGAGCTGTAGAGATACTAAAAGAATCAGGATGTACTGATGTTTTCCTGTTCGGTTCTCTCCAGGAAGGAAAGATTAGAGAGGGCTCGGATATTGACATTGCTATTCGTGGATGTCCACGAGGGAAGTTTTTCTATATTTTTGGTAAACTTCTTTTAGCACTAAATCACTCCATTGACCTTGTCAATCTGGATAACCAGGATGCATTTACACGGTATCTGGAAAAGGAGGGGAGGCTTCTCCAAATTGGCTAATAACATCATTTCTCAGATACGGTTTGAGATAGGTCAAATTGACCAATTATTCGGTTCCTATTCTGACCTTCTGAAACGTTCACAAGAATCAACACCTGATTTGGTAGAGATTACTGCAATAGCCGCTGTGCTGCATTCTTTCTATAATGGGGTGAAAAATATCTTTTTGTCCATTGCAAAAGGGCTTGATGAGGATGTTCCTAAAGGTTCTAAGTGGCATAGAGATCTTTTGGTTCAGATGACACAACAGATACCCAGGAGAAGTCATGTTATTTCAGAGAAAACAGCACAAGAATTGGCTGAGTACCTTGGGTTCAGACACTTTTATCGCCACTCATATTCGTTCTTTTTGAAATGGGATGATGTAGAAAAGTTGGTAACTCCTTTAAAAAATGTGTGGACGCAATTGAAGAGAGAACTTAATTTGTTTATTGATAGTTTGAGTTCTGGTTGAAATGTTCAATAAGTACAAAAGGGGACTGTAACCTGGTAAAGAAGAGGGACAGCGACCATTTTTTATAAAAATGGATATTATGATAGAAATTGTCATTGGGTTGATAGGAACTGGCTGTTCAGCCAGAGTTGATATAAACGAAATGGTTCGCTTGTGAACAAGTTGGGTGACATGGCAAAAAGGAGTGTATTGAAGAATGGATAAAAGACAAGAGAATTACTTAGTAAGTGTATTTTTTGAAAAAAAACTGATCCCTGTTCCGGAATGGTACCGCTATGTTTTTTTCTTAATTTCTGGCGTCATAATAATAAGTGGAATTATCAATTTGATTGCCGGGAAAATAGCCATGGGATTATTATCTTTTGTTGTTACTTTTGGTATTCATTTCCTTTGTTATTATTACTGGAGACATAAAGTTTTAAAAATCATTGGGAATATGAAACCAGAACAACTGGAAAATTTGTTAGTAGGGTCGCAACAATCGGACGATTGGGTAACCGCTGATTTATCGGGTAAGCAAGGTTCTTGGTTAGAAAGATGGTTAGTGAGATCGTTTTCAAGAAAAAAAACTTTTCCAACATGTAAAAAGTGTGAAGAGATGCCATCTTTAATCAACGTTACGGTATGATGTGTTCTCAACATGCAGCAGAGATTACAGAAAAAATAGCACAAGAACGAAATTTAACAGAAGACCATATTAAAAATGCAATGAAAAAAGCATCACGGCTTATGGAATAAGAATTGTCAAATTTATAAGAATATTTTGCCACGTCGCCTAACAGCGGATAAAAGGGGAATTAAAGATTTCCCAAAATCCCGCCAGGGCGGGACTTCTTTTATCCGCAAAACGTTATATGCCATGCTTAGGAATATCTGAAGGTGAGAATTTGATCAAAAAGGAGGAGTGTTTTGGGGGAAATCGATAAGATACGCAAAAAGGTCATTAATAAAGAATATGAATTCACAATTCCACACTTTTTTGAAGAGATGGCGGCAGACGAGATTGAATTTGCAGATGTAAAAAAGGCTTTAGCAACAGGTAGGATTAGGCAAAAGTTTACGATAGATCCCAGAGGTACACGTTATGAGATTGTAGGCAAAGCCACTGATGAAAGAGAGATTGGTATCATCTGTAGAATCAAAAGTACTGGAAAATTACTTTTTATAACGGTATATGCTCTATAATGTTTTTAGGAGGTGATAATAGTGTATAACTATGGAGAATGTGAAATCTGTAACACTCTACTAGAAGAAAAGAAGATACACCAGGACTTCTGGATTAAGGACAAATTAGTAGTAATTGATAACGTTCCAGCTGGAGTATGTCCTCAATGTGGAGAGAAAGTTGTCAATGCAGAGGTAGGAGAACGTATTACTGAACTGCTTAATGATGCAAGGCGTATAGGTAAGTCACCTACTATATCCGTTCCTCTTATAAAGTACGAAGCAGAACCCGTAGCAGTTTGAGTTTGTTTTGGACGCACGGCAGATAACAAAGCATCTACGGCTCCGTTTCACTTCGCCTAACTTACTTTGCAAGTTCTTAAATGCTCAGCCGTTATCAAATACCATGCGGTAGGCAAAGGATGATATCAGAAAAGGATAAAACAATAATATTGAAGTATGCAAAAAAGTATAATCTGAGCACAGTGATATTATTTGGTTCCTCTGTTGAGGGAGAAGATTCAAATGATATAGATATTGGTATAAAAGGAATTACCCCTCGGTTATTCTTTAAATTTTATGCTGAGTTATTTAAATACTTATCAAAACCTGTTGACCTTATTGATCTTTCTAAAAAAACATTATTCAATGACCTTGTGGAAGAAACTGGAGTGAGAATTTATGGGTGATATAACTAAACAAATCCTTGCAGAAAAAGAGAATGTAAAGAAGAAATAGAGAACTATTTGAGACAAAAGGGGACCGTAACTTGGTAAAGAAACCGTTTAATTTTCGTAAATTAGCCTTGGAGTCAGCAAGAATTGCCGATGATAAAAAATGTAAGGACATTATTGTTTTAAATGTCCATCGTTTGACAACATTGTGTGATTATTTTGTCATTGCTACAGTGGAGTCAACTCCACAGATGGAAACCGTTTTATCTTCTATCAAGAAAGGCATGTCCGAAAAAGGACATTACCCTCTGCAGAGGCATGGTTCTGTATCATTGGGGACGGGCTTATCGTCCTGGCAGGTGATTGATTATGGTGGTGTAGTTGTTCACTTAATGATGCCTCAATCGCGTGAATTCTATGCTCTGGAGCGAATGTGGTATAAGGCAATAAAGGTTAACTGGCTCAGCCCAAAGCCCCGCCATAGGCGGGTAAAAAAGAGAAAAAAATAATATGGAACGTGTTCTGGATAAAATTGACAAACCGCAGGATTTAAGAGTTATCAGGAAAGAACTTTTACTTCAATTAGTAAAAGAAATTCGTGAAGAAATAATTTCTACTGTTTCAAAAACTGGCGGACATTTAGCATCAAATCTTGGCACCGTTGAATTAATTGTTGCATTACACTATGTATTTGATATGCCGAAGGACAAAATAATATTTGATGTCGGACATCAATCTTATACGCATAAACTGCTTACAGGCAGAAGAGAAAAATTTCATACTTTAAGGCAGTTCAAGGGGATAAGCGGTTTCCCGAATCCCGAAGAGTCGGAATATGATGTTTTTGCAACAGGGCATTCTTCAACTGCAATTTCTGCCGCTGTTGGTTTCGCAGTAGCACGGGATTTGAAAAAAGAAGACCATAAGGTAATTGCTGTGATTGGCGATGGGAGTATAACGAGTGGTTTAGCATTTGAAGGTTTGAACAATGCCGGCTATCTGAAGTCAAACATTTTGGTTATTCTTAACGATAACGAAATGTTTATTTCGCACAGGGTGGGTGCAATAGCCGGTTACCTTGCAAAGATACTGACTCTGGGGTTGGTAAAAGAAGCAGAAAAAAGGATTGATAAGTTTTTGAGGAGACTGCATTTTGTCGGGCTGTACATCTTGCGTATAGCCAAAAGATTTAAATTATTATTTTTCCCAGGTATGTTATTTGAAGAAATGGGTTTTTCTTATGTTGGTCCTATAGATGGGCATGACCTCTTTGGTTTGATTGATATACTGACCAAGGTTAAAAAAAGCACAACAGCACCTCTCCTCCTGCATGTGGTGACAAAGAAAGGCAAAGGGTATAAACCCGCAGAAAAGGACCCTACAAAGTTTCATGGTGCACTTAAATTTGAAATAGAAAGCGGTGAAATGGCTGTTGATAATTCTCTTCCTACTTATACTGATGTTTTCAGCAGGACATTGATTGAAATCGCTAAGACTGATGATAAAGTGATTGCTATAACAGCAGCTATGTCTGAAGGGACCGGGCTTTCCGAATTTGCTAAAAAATTTCCGGACAGGTTTTTTGATGTAGGTATTGCGGAGCAGCATGCATTGACTTTTGCCGCTGGTCTTGCAGCAAATGGTTTTAGACCCGTTGTCGCCATATATTCTACATTCCTGCAGAGGGGTCTTGACCAGCTTATCCATGATATTGCTTTGCAGAAATTACCTGTCCTAATTGCTATAGACCGCGCAGGTATTGTTGGCGAGGATGGTTCAACCCATCAGGGTATATTTGACATTTCATATTTGCGATTGATACCCAATTTTGTAATAATGGCACCAAAGGATGAAAATGAACTGAAGGATATGCTCTATACCGCATTCAAGATTAACCAGCCTGTCGCAATAAGATTCCCACGAAGGAAAGGGATTGGCGTAAAGATTGAACCCGGGTTTGAATTAATACCTTTTGGTAAGAGTGAAGTCTTAAAAGAAGGGACTGATGTTTGTATTATAGGTGTGGGTGATATGGTGAATCTTTGTTTATCCGCAGCATCAATGATTTCTGAAAATCTGGATTGTGGTGTTGTGAATGTAAGATTTATCAAACCCCTGGACGTTGAACTGCTGAAAGAGATTACAAAAAAAGTTAAAAGTCTTGTTGTCGTGGAGGAAAATGTTGCAACGGGCGGACTCTACAGTGCAGTGCGTGAAAAAATAACAGACCCTGAAGTGAGGGTATTATCAATAGGTTTACCGGATAGATTTATTGAACATGGAGCACAGAAGGTTTTACATAAGAAATACGGTCTGACAGCAGAAAACATTGCAGAGAAGATACGGGAATATGCAAAAAATCTTTGTTGTTGACGATGAGCCGGATATAGTTGAATTGATAAAGATTACATTGGAAAAGGAGGACTATGCTGTAGAGATTGCCGGGTCTGCAGATGAAACTTTACATAAAATAGAAAGCTCAAGGCCCGACCTTTTCATCGTTGATTTAAAACTTCCCGGCGTAAGTGGCTATGACCTCTGCAGGATATTAAAGTCAAAAGAGGAAACTTCGGGTATACCCATTATAATCCTTTCCGGCAGATATATTCGTCCTGAAGAACGTGCAAAAGGAATAGAACTCGGTGCGGATGACTATATGACAAAGCCATTCTATGGCGGTGAATTGATTGCCCGTATCAAGTCGGTTCTCAAACGGATGGATTATAAAAATGAAAATGGAGAAATCATTAATTGTGATGGTTTGATAGTAAATCCGGATGAACATACAACTTATATTGATCAAAAAGAAATCAAACTCACACCCAAAGAATTTGATTTGCTCGTAATGCTTCTGAAAAAACGAAATAAAGTTTTAAAACGGGAGTTTTTATTAGAGACTGTTTGGGGTTATGAATATGCCGGTTCCACACGAACTGTAGATATGCATATAGCACGTCTGAGAGAAAAACTTGGCGAACATTTTTCTAAAAGGCTCCAGACTGTGGGTGGCATGGGGTACAAGTGGAGTTAAGCCATGGCCAATAATTTAGGTAATGTAATGAAAAAAGAATCAGAGATACAATCGTTGATGTTATTTGTTCCTGAAATCAAACAATTAATAAAGGAAAAGGAATTACCGGAATTGAAACGTATTTTGAACGAAATACATCCCGTGGATTTAGCCGAGGGATTTAAAAGTTTCAATTCCGATGAACAACTTATCATTTTTAGTTTGTTGCATTTTAATCGCGCCATAGCAATGTTTGAAGATTTGGAACAAAAAGATCAGGCGTTTTTGATAGAAAATCTTGAAACCAGTCCGATAGAAAAACTTTTAGAAGATATGCCTGCAGACGAAAAAACAAAACTTGTCAAAAAAATGCCGGAAAGATTAAAGAAGAAATTGTTGTCTCTTCTGCGGAAAGAAGATTTGACAGCGGTCCAGCAGACACTGAACTACAGAGAAGATACCGCGGGTTCTATAATGAACACTTATTTTATACCGTTACAGCCCGGTATGACCACCAGGCAGGCGATTGAAAAAATACACCTGCTGTCTAAATTTAGAAAATTTTCTGTCTTACATACCTTCTATGTAGTAAATGCTGAAGGCGGACTTTTAGGCGGGATAAGTTTGAGAAAACTTGTTGCTGCACCACCGGATATAAAAATCAGCGAGGTTATGGTATCAGTGAATTTCATAAAAACAAAGGTTGATACTCTGCAGGAGGAAGTGGCAAAGATGTTTGCTAAATATGACCTCGTAATTGCTCCGGTGGTAAACGGGGAAGACAAACTTGTGGGAGTAATTACGGTGGATGATGTGATAGATATAGTCCAGGCAATTAATACAAAACAATTTTATGAAATTGGTAAAATGTCTTCAAAAGGAGAGATAAGGTATTCTGAAATGACTGTCCTGGACCTTATTAAAAAACGGGCTGGCTGGTTAATCCTTCTGTTGGTATTTGATTTTTTGACCGGCTCAGTATTAAAATTCTACGAAGCAACCCTGGCAACAATGGTAGCGTTGACATTTTTTATTCCAATGTTACTTGATACCGGCGGTAATGCAGGTGCTCAGGCCTCAATAACTTTAATTCGTAGTTTTGCGACAGGAGATGTTAATTTTAAGAATATATGGAAGGCTATAAGATTAGAATTAATCGCTTCTGTTTTTATGGCTTTTATTGTAGGTTTTATTGCTTTCTTAAGAGCCCTTATGCTCGGGGTAGGTTTTATGACAGGAATAGTAGTTGGATTAAGTATGATAATAGTAATAATGATGGCAATTTCAACCGGGATGGTTTTACCCATCGTATCTAAAAAAGTAGGTTTAGACCCTGCTGTTTTAGCAGGTCCGATAACTACGAGCGTTGTGGATGTTTTAGGACTTATAGCATATTTTAAGGTCGCCCAGTTTATTTTACCGCAATTAAAAAACTTGCATTAAATAGAAGGAGAATGTAGATTTATGGCTACACAGGACATTCGTGCAATTAATGAAAAAGTTAAGGAAGAAAGTGTATTCGTAGAAGAACTTTTAAATGAAATCGGCAAGGTAATCGTGGGGCAGAGATACATGCTGGAACGGCTCCTGATAGGTATCCTGAGTGACGGGCATGTTCTTATTGAAGGTGTTCCCGGTTTGGCAAAGACATTAGCAGTTAAAACTCTGTCAGACTGTATTCAGACAAAATTCCAGAGGTTACAGTTTACTCCCGACCTTTTACCTGCCGATTTGATAGGTACTATGATTTATAATCCACAGACCTGCGGCTTCAGCGTGAAGAAAGGTCCGATTTTTGCAAACCTGATACTCGCAGATGAAATCAACCGTGCCCCGGCAAAAGTTCAGAGTGCTTTACTTGAAGCAATGCAGGAACGCCAGATAACAATCGGCGAGCAGACATTTCATCTGGATAAACCTTTCCTGGTTTTAGCAACACAGAATCCTATTGAACAGGAGGGAACTTATCCTTTACCTGAAGCACAGATTGACAGGTTTATGTTAAAATTAAAAATTACATATCCCAATAGAGATGAAGAACGGGAGATTATGGAAAGGATGACTTCCGGTAAGGAAATTAAGGTTAAAAAAATAATTTCACCTGATGAGATTCTGCGGATAAGACAGGTGGTGAATGAAGTTTATATTGATGAGAAAATAAAAAATTATATACTGGATATAGTTTTTGCTACGAGGGAACCTGAAAAATATAAATTGGATGATTTAAAACCTATGATAGCCTACGGAGCATCACCCCGGGCGACTATATATTTGACCAATACGGCACGGGCACAGGCTTTTCTGCAGGGCAGGGGATACGTTACTCCGGAAGACATAAAATCAATAGGTTATGATGTTTTGAGACACAGAATAATCGTTACTTACGAAGCAGAAGCAGAAGAGATGACGAGCGAAAATATCATAGAGCAGATATTTAATCAGATAGAAGTTCCTTAAAGTATTTTACTATTCAATAAGTTCATAACATAGGAATTTCCTTTTTGATGGAATTAAGGCTTTAGCCTTTTATAAATTAGATAATCCTGCGGATAAAACCCTAAAGGGTGAATTCCTAAGTTCACTCCATAAAATGTGTCCTTCATAAAATATTTAAAATTATGATACCTAAAGAAGTTTTAAGACAAATACGCAGAATTGAGATAAAAACAGGTAAACTTGTAAATGATGTTTTTGCCGGTCAGTATGAAAGTGTGTTCAAGGGGCGAGGTATGGAGTTCAGCGAGGTCCGCGAATACCTTCCGGGAGACGATATAAGGTCAATTGACTGGAATGTAACAGCACGTTTTGGTCATCCCTATGTGAAGAAATTTGTTGAAGAGCGTGAATTAACCATTATGCTCCTCGTGGATATGAGTGCTTCCGGGAAATTTGGAACAAAAGACAGATTTAAGTCCGAAATATCGGCAGAGATAGCTGCTGTGCTGTCATTTTCTGCGTTAAAAAATAACGATAAAGTGGGATTGATTGTATTTACCGATAAAATAGAAATTTTTGTCCCGCCTAAAAAAACCCGTGCACATATTCTGCGTATTATCCGTGAAATTTTATATTTTAAACCAGAGCACAAAGATACTGATTTGACCTGCGGGCTGGAATATCTGAATGAAGTTATTAAACGCAAGTCAGTAGTTTTTTTAATTTCTGATTTTCTGGATAAAGGTTATGAAAAAGCACTGAAGATAACGAATAAACGGCATGATTTAGTTGCATTAGTTATTGATGACCCCAGGGAGAGAGAATTGCCTGACATGGGTTTGTTAGAATTAGAAGATAATGAGACAGGAGAAAATATTATAGTTGATACGAGCGATAAGAAATTCCGTGAAGAATATTGGAGACAGATAGAAGAAAGAATAAGACAGAGAGAAAAACTTTTTAAGACAATCAGGTTGGATAACATAAAAATTACTACAGGGCAGTCTTATGTGAAGCCGCTTGTTTCTTTCTTTGAACTACGTGCCAGGAGATTTAGATAATAAATCCCCCTGTGTCCCCCTTTATTAAAGGGGGAAAGAAGGGGGATTGGATGAATAACAGGGGGATATCATGAAAAAGTTTTTTCTTTATCTGTTACAGATAGTGATTGCAGTAATTATTGTGATGTTTCTTATTCCGAAACAGTTAAAGATTAATGTAGAAAACCAGAAAAAGTATGTCAATGCACTGATGGAGAAGGGACTCCATTTACAGGCAGTAAAGGAGTATCAAAAACTACTTGATGCCAGTAATTTAAGCAGGAGAGAAAGTGCTAACATATCTTATTTGATAGGCAACATATATATGGAAGACCTGAACGATTATGATGGTGCACTGACATCATATTTAAAAGTAAGAATTTTTGACCCTAAAAGTCCTCTGAATAGCGAGACTGACCAGAAAATAATAGAATGTCTTGAAAGGACAGGGCGGTCTTTTGCAGCACAGAAGGAGATGGATAAACTTACATTATTGAAAGAACCCAAGCCGGTATCCAGGGGTATGGTTGTGGCTAAGATAGGGAAAAGAGAGATTACTATAGAGGAACTGGAGAACCAGATTAATAAATTGCCTGCATATTTGCAGGAAATCTACAAAACTAAACCAAGACAGATGGAGTTTTTGAAGCAATATATATATACTGAACTATTGTATGATGGAGCAAAACGGAGAAACTACGACAGGGATAAAGACATTATTGAACAGGCATTCCAAATCAAGAGAAGTTTAATGGTACAGAAATTAATTGAGGAAGAAATAAAGGATAAGATCAAAGTCAGTGATTCCGAAGTGAAACTTTATTATGAATCGCATAAAAAAGAATTTGTTGAAAATGAGAAACAGAAGAGTCTGGAAGAAGTGAAAGATAAAATAATTAAAATTCTTGAATCAGAAAAAGCGAGAGAAGCAGAAAAAGAATTAATAGAGAGAATGCTGAAGGCAGAAAAAGTTGTTATTTATGAAAAATAACGGGGACGGAGGTGGTTATTTCTTAATGTTGCTTTGTAATTTATATTACAAAATTAATTACCTCCGTCCCCATTATCTGTTGTTGATGTTTTTAAGTCTGTTGTTTGCTGTTTATTTAGATGCGTCGGTTAATGTTAAAGCAACTGTTGATAAAAACAAAGTCACTATTGGCGATAAGATTAGATATACTATTGTCATTGAACACGATGCGGGTATTCAGGTCCAATTTCCTGAACTGGGTGGGAATTTAGGTGAATTTGAGATAAAAGATTATAAAATAATAGGTCCCAAAACAAAACTGTATTTCAGTCCATTGTGGTTTAAAAAAAAGGTTGTTACTGAATACAGGTATATTATAACTACTTTTACTACCGGTGAATTCAAGATACCAACCTCAACCATTACATATAGCGGGGATAATGGCGAAAATAAAGAAATCCAATCAGGTGAAATAACCGTTTTTGTTGAAAGTGTTAAACCGACAGACAGAGACAGGGATGATATAAGGGATATAAAACCGCCGGTTGGCATACCAAGAGGTTGGTTTTTCTATTTTTGTTTGATTTTTATTCCTTTATTATTAATTGGAAGTGGTTTAGGTTATCTATTATATAGACAAAAAAAAGAAGTGTCTTTTTTTGGTGAAGATAAAAAGAAACCCCTTCCGCCACATGAACTTGCTTACGAACGTCTGGAAAAATTAGAAGCGATGGGTTTAATTGAACAGGGTAAAATCAAGGAATACTACATCATTCTTTCGGAAATTGTCCGCAGGTATCTGGAGGATAGGTATAAAATTCCTGTTCTTGACCGTACCACAAACGAACTTTATCGTTATCTGCGCCAGGATACTGATATGGACAGGAAACACTGCAGTCTGCTAAAAGAATTTCTGGAAGAGTGTGACCTGGTGAAGTTTGCAAAATATGTCCCCGAAGAAGAAATTATAAAAGATGATACATCCACTGCAAGAAAGATAATTGATTTAACAAAGCCGTCTATATGAGATTTGCTAATCCCTCTTATTTATTATTTCTTTTGATAATTCCTGCTTTAGTGTGGTATTATTTGAAATTTAATAAACAGGAATCCTCCAGGATAAAGTTTTCTTCAATCCAGATAATTAAAAATATACCGTCAGGAGAACGGATAAAATTTCGTTATGTCCTTAAGATTTTAAGGTTTGTTTGTTTAACTTTATTAATACTCGCCTTAGCACGGCCACAGGCAGGACAGAAAGGCGAGGATATATTAACCAAAGGCATAGATATTATGCTGTGCCTGGATACTTCTACGAGTATGCGCGCTGAAGATTTTAAACCGCATAACAGATTATATGCTGCAAAACAAGCAGCAGAAGGGTTTGTTAAAAACAGGAAAAATGACCGCATAGGTGTCGTTGTGTTTAGTGCGTTGAGTTTTACCCAGTGTCCCCTTACTCTGGATTATGGCGCTGTCTTAGACTTTCTGGACAGTGTGGAAATAGGTATGACTCAGACAGACGGAACCGCCATAGGCACAGCAATTGCTACCTGCGTAAATAGATTGAAAGACGTTCCTGCCAAGAGTAAAGTGATAATCCTGCTGACGGACGGAAGAAACAACATGGGTGAAATTGACCCGTGGACTGCAGCACAGGCTGCGGGAGCGATGGATATTAAAATATACGCGATCGGTGCAGGTGTGCCGGGCGGGGCGATGTATCCGATTGATGACCCTGTCTTTGGAAAAAGATATGTGAAACTACCGGAAGATTTGGATGAAGAAACTCTTATAAAAATTGCTTCTCTGACCGGCGGACAATATTTTCGCGCAAAAAGCAGTGAGGGATTAAGAGAAATTTATAATAAAATTGATAAGATGGAAAAAACGGAAATAAAAATTAATGAATATACAAAATATACGGAGTTATTCCCGTACTTTATTTTACCGGCAGTTCTGCTATTTTTTACAGAGGTTATTTTAACAAACACATATTTTCGCAAGGTGCCATGATATGAGATTTGCATATCCGGGATACTTATTTTTGTTATTTTTTGTATTGTTTCTTGCAGGATTTTATATTTTCGTATTCCGCCAGAAAATGAAACTCCTGTCAATTTTTGGGGATTTAAAGTTAGTGGAAAAATTACTGAACCCGGAAGAGATAAAGCAACAAAAAGTTAAGTCCTTTTTATTGGTATTAGCGTTTCTGTTTCTTGTTCTCGGATTGAGCGGACCGCAGTTCGGTGCAAAAATGACAGAAATAAAGCGGCATGGAGTAGATGTTATTATTGCAATTGATTGTTCAGCAAGTATGCTCGCCGAAGATATGAAACCCAACAGGATAGAAAAAGCACAACGCGAACTGGTCGCTTTGATTGACCGTTTGGAAGGTGACCGCGTAGGTATTATTGCTTTTGCAGGGACAGCTTTTCTCCAGTGTCCGCTGACTCTTGACTATAATGCCGCTAAAATGTTTTTGAATATCATTGATACAAATTTAATCCCACAGCCAGGCACTGCAATAGGTTCAGCAATACGCCTTGCGATAAAGAGTTTCCCAAGAAGGGAACGGAAATATAAAGTACTGGTGCTTCTGACTGACGGCGAAGACCACAAAAGTGACCCCTTGGGAGCGGTTAATGAAGCAAAGAAGGAAGGTATAAGAATCTTTACCATAGGTTTTGGAAATCCGGACGGCGATCTCATACCTCTTAGAGATGCACAGGGCAATTTAGTTGATTACAAAAAAGATAAACAGGGTCAGACGGTTTTGAGTAAGATGGACGCAATGCTACTGCAAAAGATTGCTCTGGAAACAGGAGGAAAGTATTATCACTCTACAGGCGGAGAAATTGAACTTGACCGTATCCATGAGGAAATATCAGGTATGGAAAAGAAGGAACTTGGCTCACGACTTTTAAGCCTCTATGAAGATAGATTTCAATATTTTATTTTTATTGCTATAATTTTACTGATTGTAGAGTTTCTTTTACCTGAAAGAAAATTTTTTAAGGTTATTTGAAAAATACATTTTATTTCGTTCACTGAACGTTACAACAGGATAAATTCAGTGTTCACAAACGAGCCTCGCCGTGTTCTCCAAAGACATCCTATCGGGGAGCCCCGGCCACTCATTTGCTCGCATTTCTGAATTTATTTTTCCTGTTTTCACTTAGGTTCACTACACAAAATGTATTTTTCAATAACAATAAAATACATGATTAAATTACGAAAACCCATTATTATTTTAATTATTTTCTTAGTTTTTAATGACATTGCATGGTGCGGGTTGAGGGGTAAAATCAATCGCGGGAACAGGTATTTTACCCAACAAAATTTTGATGAAGCATTGCAGACATACCGTGATGCATTGATTTACGACCCTGAATCCAAAGAGTTGCATCTCAATTTGGGCAGTGTTTTGTATAAGAAAGAAGATTACGAAGAATCTATTAAGGAATATGAAAAATCCACCTACAGCAAGGACATTATTTTGCAGTCTAAATCTTATTACAATATGGGAAATTGTCTTTATCGTTCGGGTAAATTACCTGAAGCAATACAATTTTACAAAAAATCTTTAGAATTAAATCCTAAAGACGAAGATGCTAAATATAATATAGAGTTTGTCCAGAAGAAAATAAAAGAACAAATGAATAAACAGCAGGGACAGCAGCAGGAACAGCAAAAGCAGGGACAAGGGAAGCAGAAAAAAGAACAAAAACAAACCCAGCAGCAACAAAAAGAACAAGAGAAGAAACAGGGTATGTCCAAGGAAGACGCAGAAAGGATATTACAGGCTTTTGAAGAAAACGAAAAAAATGCACAAAAACAAAAGAAAATGCCTGGACCGTCAGGGATTAAAGTATATGAAGATTGGTAAATTCTGTCGTTGCGACATATTGATTTCTATTATAGGTTTGATTTTTGGCTATTCTATTGTATCAGCCCAGAATATCTCCATCAGTGCATCTGTAGATAAGAATAGAGTTACATTAAACGAGCAGTTAGTGCTTCGGGTAGTCGTATCCGGAGATGTGAGTGACATGCCGAATCCTACTTTGCCTGGCCTATCGGGTTTTACTGCCTACTCTTCAGGCAGGAGCCAGAATATATCTATTGTCAATGGTAAAGTTTCTTCATCAATAAGTTTTGATTATGTACTGGTTCCAAACTCGCCGGGTACACATATAATTGGTTCTGTGGTGTTGGATTTCAGAGGGAATGTTTATAAAACCGACCCGATTACAGTAGAAGTTGTTCAGGGTTCGGCGGCTCAATCGCCTCCCGGGCAACAATCACCGCCACAGACTCAAACCACTCCGGTACAGTCGGAGGGGAAAAATATATTTATAACCACAAGTGTGGATAAAAAAACAGCATATGTTAATGACCAGATAACCCTGATTTTCAGGCTTTATCACAGAGTAAGAATATTGTCACAGCCCCAGTATCAGCCGCCCTCTGCAACAGGATTCTGGATAGAGGATTTACCGCCGCAGAGGGAATACCGCACAACTGTTGACGGCAGAGAATACCATGTTGTAGAATTAAAGACAGCGATTTTTCCCACGGCTCCGGGTGATTATACTATCAGTTCTGCAATGTTAAAATGTGCGGTAGAAGATGTCGGAGCACAGGGTGATCCTTTTGCCCAGTTTTTTTCTCAGGGAAAAACCGTTACCCTTAACAGTGACCCTATAAAGATTAAAGTTCTACCGTTGCCGGAAGAAAATAAGCCGTCGGAATTCAAAGGCGGGGTGGGCAGGTACAGAATAACTGCTAAAGCGGATAAAACAAAAGTACAAACCAATGAACCGGTTACACTTGATGTGACCATAGCAGGTATGGGTAATATAAAAACAGTTACAGAGCCTGTTTTACCGGGACTGAATAATTTCAAGAGGTATGAAACTGTCAGTTCACTGAATATATCCAAGCAGGACTATATTGTCCAGGGGTCAAAAACTTTCAAAATCGTTTTGTCCCCGAAAGTTTCAGGCAGGCAGACTGTTCTATCGGTGAAATTTGCATTTTTTGACCCGGTAGAAAAGACATACAAGACATTGCAAACCCAACCTATTGAACTTACGGTTACTCCGGGACCAAAAGAAGAAGGCATAAGTAAAACAGTAACTCCCGAGGGTATAAAGATAATCATTACTGACGTAAGATATATTAAAACAGATGTAAGGATTAGAAACGAGGGGCAATTATTATATAGAAATCCGTTTTTTGTAATTTTTAATATATTTCCTGCATTGGTCTTTGCTTTAAGTTTGGTTTATAAGACAAAACAGGATAAATTAAGTAAAGATATAAGATATGCAAGGTTCAGCAGGGCTTATAGGAACTTTAATAAAAAATTCAAAGAGTCCCAGAAATTACTTGATTCTCAACAGATAAGTGCTTTATATTCTTTGTTGTCGGATGTTTTTGTGAAATATTTAGCGGACAAACTCAATCTTCCACCAGCAGGTTTAATCTTGAATACGGTAGTTGAAAAACTTAGATTAATGCAGATTGATATTGAACTGATTGAACAAATAAAGAATTTATGGCAGGAATTTGAGTTTGCACGTTTTGCACCGTCTCAGATGGAGGAAGAAGGTGCAAAAAGTGTGTCCGCTAAAATAAAAACTTTAATAGACAATCTTGAAAAAAGGTTATAGAGATATGAGAAATAGTTGCCGATTTATCCGCAGGACTATCTTATTTGTCGGCTATGTTTGTTTGATTTTATTTATCTCAACGAATATCCCGATCGTTTATTCTTCAGGCAATATCCAGCAGAAATTTGAAGAAGCAAACAAAATGTATGAACAGAGTAATTATGATTCTGCTATAAGTTTATATGAGTCCATTATTATGCAGAATGTAATAAACTCTTCATTATTTTATAACTTAGGTGATGCCTATTATCACAAAAACGAAATTGGTAAGGCAAGGCTGTGGTATGAACGGGCAAAAAAAATATCACCGAGAGACGGAGATATTGAAAACAATTTGAAA
>Ga0210017_1000635_pt1 | contig 29993 bp, 33 predicted proteins | sample CryGeyCG2014_020_FD_183966 | JGI IMG/M metagenome (GOLD analysis project Ga0210017, IMG submission 183966) | Groundwater microbial communities from aquifer - Crystal Geyser CG08_land_8/20/14_0.20 (SPAdes) (version 2) | ecosystem: Environmental > Aquatic > Deep subsurface > Groundwater | place... | reverse complement strand
GGCATTTTCAAAATTTGACTTAAAGCTATCAAGCACGAACAATGTTTTTAAATCCACTAATCCATAAATCTTCATCTTAGATTTATTATATTAAACAATACTAAAAGAGGAAATACATTAAATTACCTCATAGTCCGTCACTCAGAGCCTGCGCTTTTTGCCTTTTGCAGGCGTGAAGTCTCAGCCTTTTTGTTTTTTAAGAAGTAGCTCGAGGAGATTTCAAGAATTCTTTTTTTGTCATTTATACAAGCCTTGCGGATTTTAAGTAATTCATGTTTAAATTTTAAATAAAATTGACGGTATTACAAACATTACTAATTGTCCACAAGAATAACGATTTATTTTTATTTTCTTACAACACACGTGTTGCCTCACGTAATTTTCTATAAAAAGACTAAACTTTTAGTGGGAGTTGGAGAATAAAAGGGGGGAGAGAAAATGGTAATATTTCTCTTTGTAGGGGCTCTCGTTATTGCTGCCATCTCTTTATTAAATCCTAAGACGAAGAGATCAAAAGGTATTATTTCAGTCATTGAGGCTGCTGTAATCTCTATTCTGTTTGGAGGGGTAGGAATTTTTTTAACTTTCGAGCTTGGCGAGGGAATTTTTGCCGAAAATGAACTTGCATTATTTGCTTGCATTTCTATCTATAATTTCATCGTATGCTTATTTATAACAAGGGCTTATCCTAAAAGCATTTGGTTTGCTGGATTTTTTATCAACATATGGGTGTGGTTCTCTATTATCGTAGCTATTCTAGCAAGATTTGCAAATGTAGAAGATCCCCGTGAATTATATGTAGCGGCTCCTTTGGTTATCTTTGCATACGCTGGATCTTTTGTCGGAGCAAAATTCTTCAGGAAAAAAATAAAACGGGTTGATACTAACCCAAAAGAATAAGAGCAAGATAAGCTGCATGTATATAACATCTATCTACAACTTCGTATAGATTGAAAAGCAATAATATCCTCGCTTTTGTAAATATTGCGAGTTTTTACATTTTACGAGGTTAAAAATTAATTTACATTTAAAATAATTTCTACCGTATCTTATTCTTTAAACGACCTCCTTAGCCTTATCAATCCCGATTCTATTCTAATAAAAGTCAGGCTTTTTCTATTATATTTTTTAAGGTCGAGATTAATCTTCTCAGCAACTGCTTTCACAATAGCAAGGGGGGCAGGATCTGCTTTTTCCCAGTAAGGGCGCATTTCACGTAAGAAAATATTGAGCGTAGTCGGTCCAATTCCATAAAACTCACTTAATCTCTTTTCAAGGTCTTTTGAATTTTTTGCTTCCTCATGTAATTTATTAAGACTACTTTGATATTCCTTAACAAGCTTCTCGCAGATTTGCAATACCTTTGTTGACGTTTTAAAATCATAGCGAACATATCCACCTTCTCTCATTACAGGATTAACAAGAAAATCCCAGCCTGCGTTCAGGATCTTTTCGGGTTCAAGTAGGTTATACCTCTCAAAAGCTTTGTAGGTGTTCTTTGCATTTGTCTCTGAAATCCTTGCGCCAAAAAGAATGCTCGCAAGAAACCATTTAAAAATTTCTTTGTCATTTTTTGATTTTAAATTAATGCCAAGTTCTTCTGAATAGAGTTTACTCCTTTTGAGTTGCTTGATGCTTATATTCGTTTTCATTACTTAAACACTATTAATGAAAAGTTTTAATGCTCGATTGAGTATCTGTTTCCTGTAAAGTATAATTGTAACATGGTCAGCAAACAGCCAGTGCCTTTCAGGTTTCCCCATTTCTTGCCATAGTTCATTCGCAGCTTTCCTCGGGATAACCTCATCAAAAACAGCATTGTAAAGAACAACCTTTCTTCCCTTAATAAAATGGGCAAAAGTAAGCGGATCGAAAAGGAAACATCCTTTGGTGTAAGGTACTTTATCTAAATCCATTGGCTTTTTTAGATTTTCAATATATTCATAAAAATTTTTATGTATCTCGACACACTTCTTTTCTGTACAACCATAAAGACCGAAGTTACTTTCAGTTTCGTACTTCTTTCTTATAAGTCTTGTAGCAAAACTCTTCCAAGTAATGTAGCGGTAATTTCCTCCTGTAACAACAAACACGCCTTCATTTATCCTGTTATCAACTCCCATTGCAATTGTCCCGATCATTCCACCAAAACTAAAACCCATAATTGAGAATTTTTCATCTGAAAAACCTTCTTTCTCAAGAAAATCCATCGAGGTTCTTATATCGATTACTGCGTGTCTGAAGTCCTCAATTGAGTCATCCATATCATCAATGAGATATTTTTTGCCACTTTCGAATCCTCTTGGAGTTCTTTCAAAATGATAAGGTAGGATAAGAAGGTATGATATTATACCATTTCTTGCAAATTCCTGAGGAAACCAGCTTAAAGGCGAAAAATTTCTATTACCCATTCCATGCAAAAAGATAAGCGGCTTTCTTGATTTAACTTGCGGAGGCACAAAGAGAAACCCAACCACCTTATTCGCCTCATCATACGGTGTTGTAACGAAACTGTTAAATTCAACCCTGAATTGCTTTATTCCATTAGTTTCACCTATTAGTTTCTTTGAAAATTCAAAATCTTTCTTCTGGTATTCGTAAATCATGCATATCACTAAGAATTATTATATCAATTTGCAGACTTTTCTGAACTAATTAAGTGGAGTTTGAAATATATTTAAAATTTCTGAACTTAAACACTCAATATTGTATAATATAAATGTGAAGAAAGAATTTATGAAAGTTGCAATTAAAGAAGCCTTAAAAGGTGAATCAGCTGGTGAAATACCTGTCGGTGCTGTGATTGTTTGCGATGGGAAAGTTATTGCTAGGACACACAATAAAACTGAATTATTAAAAGATCCAACTGCTCACGCAGAAATCCTTGCAATAAGAAAAGCTTCAAAGAAAATTAGTGACTGGAGGCTAAATAACTGCGAAATCTATGTAACGCTTGAGCCCTGTCCAATGTGTGCAGCTGCGATTATTCTGTCGCGAATTAAAAGAGCTGTTTTCGGAGCTTATGATAAGGAATATGGTGCCTTGGGAAGTAAAATAAATCTGAAAGAGATTTTTCCATCTGTTAATCCACTTCTCGAAATAAAAGGTGGAGTTCTCGAAAATGAATGCAGTCAAATTTTAAAAGGCTTTTTCAATAAAATAAGGAATAAAATATAATAGTAAAAGGAGAGGTGGCTGAGCGGTTGAAAGCGCCTGACTCGAAATCAGGTAGAGGGGTTGACCTTCTCGTGGGTTCAAATCCCACTCTCTCCGCCAATTGGAAAACTGCCAAAGAACCTGAAAAAGTATCGGCTCAAACTTCATTTTTGGCCAAAAGCAGGCTTCCCTCATTTTTTAATTTGATTAATTTCATAAAATTTGTTAGTATATTTATGAAGGGTTAAATAAGCACCCATACTAATACTAGCATACTTAGGAAACTATGAAAAGTCAAAACAATAATGAAACAATTGGGAATAAGATAAAACAGCTTAGAAATAAGCAGGGATTGACACAAGACGAATTAGCGAGAAAATCCGATCTTCCCTGTACAACGTTTACCAAGATTGAAACAAATGTCATCACTAAACCCACCATCCAAACGGTTATAAAGATTACTAAAGTTTTGGGAATTAGCCTTGAGGAATTAATGAAATAAATTATGCAAAAGAAAAAAACTCAATCAGAACAGTTATTTCCTGTTGAAATGGAATATGCTCGTTGCGTTACCGCCTTAAACCGCACCGGCATTCTCACGCTTCTTCCACGATCGGAAAATTTAGGGGTGATTGGAATAGATGGAAGAGAATATCCTGTACCAACCCAAGAACAGGTTGTAGAACTATTTGCTCATAATCGAGAGCTTGTAGGCAGAAAAGTTCCACAAGGGTTTGATCGTTTAGAATTAACACCCATGGCAATGTCAACACCCCTTCTTATTGACCGAATGAAAGCAGCTATTTTTAAACACGCAGTAGAAGGTAAAATTTATCAAACCAGACGTTCTCCTTCTGATCCTTTAATACCTGTTCGTGTTAATACCGAAAAACATGTCTGGATATGGGATACCTTAAAACAGGCACTAGATACAGACGAGCTTGTATATTTTCCGGAAGATTATTCAAGCAATCATCGGGGACAGACCAAATTAGAAGTAGTCAATAATGGACGTATTTGTGCTGTTTCAGGCTGGTCTGTGGGATTAGTTGAAAGTTTACCCATTATACCTCAACAAGGCCGAGGAAAGACATTAGGAGGCAGAAGACAATTAGAAATAGGCTCTTCTCCTCGTGATTACTTACGAACATTACAGACGCAAGCTTATCAAGGAGAAACAGGAAAAACACTTGAAGATTTTATTACAAAATTTCTTATCCACCTCGAAACAACCAATGAAGTAAGTAATGACAGGTATGATAACAATGCCTTATGGTTTCTTGGTCAATATGTAAAATATGTAAAACATGTAAAAAGTGACCTTGTGCCGACTGGGTGGTGGCATCGAGACTTTGGGCGGGCCCGCTTGGATGCGCACCGTCCAGGCAATAGGCTTTGCACTAGGAGTTGGGGTGGGTCCTCCACGGTGAGGCTTCTTAAGCCTTCATCTTTTTTTACATAATAATTTGCTGCCAAAGAAAAACTTAAAATCGTCCAATCCGAAATGGTCGTTTCCGCAGGCGGGCGGAAGGGGGGTTGGGGGGGAATTCCTCCCGCCCTACAAATTTTGGGCGAAATCTGTTCGAATTTTTTCGAACGCACACCGCCAGTTCTGAAAACTAGTACTATGATGCATAAAAAGGGGAGGGTTTGTGAAAAAATTATTTATTCTTTTATTTCTTTTCTGTTTAACACTTTCCTGCACTCCAAAAAAGAGTGTTACTATTTATTTTTCAAAAATGACAGATACTGATTTTTACTTAGTTCCTATTAAAAGAGAAGTAACAGGAAGTGATGTGTATAAGGCAACTCTTGAGGCATTAATTAAGGGTCCAGAAAATACTGACGAGGGAAATGCAGTTCTTCCAAATACTGTTAAGGTTCTTTCAACTAAAAAAGAAGACTCTCTTTTAATAGTAAATTTTTCTAAAGAGATTATTCTTGATGCAAATCAAGTTGGTGTTTCTTCAACTACTGAAGCCCTTGCTCTTGGGAGCATTGCAAATACTCTTACTGAATTTCCCGAAATTAAAATGGTGAGAATTCTTATTGAAGGAAAGCGTAACGGGGATATTGATGGAAGAGAAATTGAAGATTTCTGGGGACATATTGGAATCAGGAGTGATCTTTCAAGAAACGAGAATTTATTTAAACACTGAACTAAAGTGCGTACACTATAGTAATGCTTGAAAATCAAAGTTTTTATTTTTGTCTCATAAAACGGAACATCAAAAATAAGTTTTCCTTAATTTAAATTGAGTAAATACTTATTAAGTGGTAAAATTATATAGAAGGGATATCGCAACACTATAATTGAAGATTTAATAAAATAGCTGGCAAAAATGAAAAGAAAAATCAGATATTTTCTATATGCGGTAAACTATTTAGTCAAAACTAAAATATTTCGAAGAGAAATACCTTTTATCGGCGGACTCGTTATCAATGAAAAATGTAATCTGAGTTGCAAGCAGTGTGACGTTTCAAACCACAACTTGCCCGATCTAACATACGAGGATATCAAAAGAGGACTACAGGTGCTTTATAATAGGGGAATACGTTCAGTTTTTATAGAGGGAGGAGAGCCTTTCCTTTGGCGAGATGTTGGTTATAGATTAGAAGACATTGTAAAACTTGCAAGAAAAATTGGATTTCAGTTAGTTAGTGTCTATACAAACGGCACATTCCCGATTAATGTATCAACCGATTCAATCTTTGTCAGCCTTGACGGCTTAAAGGAAACTAACAATAAGCTAAGAGGAAATGTGTTTGATAAGGTAATTCAGAATATCAAAGAATCAAAACATCCCAATATAATCATCAACTTCACTATTAACAGCGTAAATCAATCAGAAATAGAAAGATTTTGCGAGGAAATGGGCAAAATAAAACAAGTTAGAGGAATATTTTTTTATTTTCACACTCCTTATTATGGCTTTGATGAGTTATTTGTGAACCTCTATGAGAAGAGAAAGATCATAAAAAGGATAATTGCATTAAAAAGAAAAGGCTATAAAATATTCAATTCTTTAGCCTGCCTGAAAGGAGTGTATAATGATAATTGGCCTCGTCCGTCCAGGCTTTGTTATGTTTATGCAAACAATCAGCTTTACCAATGTTGTCGTGCCTATGGTAATAATGAGGCTTGTAAAAACTGCGGCTATCTGGGATATCCTGAAATCATTTACATCCTGAAATTGAGACCGACTGCAATTGTCTCAGCTTTGAACTATTTACCAAAAAATAATAGCTGAGATACTAAACAAAATATAAATAGTTTACAAAAAATATCTTTAAAATATGCTGAGTATAGAGGACCGCAATATATGTAGAGGCTAAAAATTTCTACCGTACTGTAGACTCTACACCATCAAAGAATTTGTAAAAAACATCGAGGTGAGATTCATTTGCACCAAAGATGCAATTTCCCTTATCTTCTTTTTTGGAAAAAATTAAATTCTATTAGTATATTTGTGAGGTACAATGCAATAATAATATTAAAATTTTGAAGGGATAATAGAAACATTGATGCATTAAACAATTATAGGAGGAAATTGATGTGGAGAAACACATTGTAGTAATAATAGGAGGGGGACCCGCGGGTGCAACCCTTGCACAATACCTTAAAAATGAGGAAATTGATACTTTAATCATTGAAAAGGGAATACCCTTTAGAGACAAAGTTTGTGCAGGCGGTTTGCCTGTTGTCATTGAAAAAATTCTTCCTTCAAATTTAAGAAATTTTGAAAGAAATGTCTATGACAAAATTTCTATAGATTATAGAAATGCCTACAGCATATCTGCAAAGACCGAAAAGCCCTTTTTATATGGAGTAATGAGGCCAAAATTTGACCAATTTTTACGGGAAGGTATCAATGTCCATTATGGTGAGAAATTTATAAATTATGAAGAAGAAAATAACAGTATCATTGTCCATACTGATAAAGCTAAATATTCGTGTAAATTTCTCATCGGAGCTGATGGTGTAGGCAGCCTTGTTTCGCTTCAATCAGGGCTTGGCAAAAAGAAAAGATTTATCGTTGCAGAGGAAAAAGAAGTCCCAGAAAAAGCAAAAGACAAAAATACTCTGAACGTCTTTCTTGGATATAATTTCCTTGGTTATGGCTGGGCACTTCCTAAAGATGGTTTTGTCTCTTCGGGAAGTGGTGCATTGAAAGGACATTTTCAAAAAGGAATAGTAAATAAATTTAACAGAGGCGATGCTCCGATAAAAGTTTTCCCTATCTCCTTATGGGATGGCGTCGAGATGCTTGCAAAAGGAAGAGTTGCTATTGTGGGAGAAGCAGGAAATCTTGTTGACCCATTCACTGCAGCTGGTATATATCCTGCAATTTTATCTTCGATGCTTCTTTCCAAAGTGATTGATAAAAATCTTAAATTAAACTCGGCAGATCTTACACATTATAATGAACTTTTAACAGACAAATTATACGGTGAGTTTCGATATGCACGTACTCTTTCGAATATGTTTTTTCCATTTCTGTCATTAACCAACAGAGCGATTTTACAAACTAAATTTATAGATTATTTACTCGAATTAGCTCAGGGCGGCTATCTTTCCTACGAAAAAATTTTTAATAGAGTTGAAAATACTAAAAGGATTCCTGTCAAAATAGCTTTTGCATTTGTAAAAATCTTTATCAGATAGTAAGCGTTCCAATAAAGTCTAATTTGTTTCATGCCCAATTTATATCCAAGAAACCCTTTAAGAATATATATTTTTTGTTATTTCGAATTTAAGGGGGGTTGGTGAAGAATTTGGGAGGGGTAAGCTCAGGGCAGGGTTCAACTTCACTCCTTTTATGGTTTCTAAACAAATATATATAAAGCTTTTGCAAGCAATTGAAATGAACAACTACAAATATTGTATAAGCTTAAGTTTTTTCGTCAAAATTATATATGATTCTACGTATTGTACGAGACTCTCCACCTGCAAAAAACATAGGCTCGAGCTCGAAGTGATGGAGAGAGAAAAGTTACTTCCATTGCAAGAATTTTAAAATACCTATTTTTAACTCTTGACAACAAATTCAATTTGAATATATTATTAGTTGCACGAGTTCCCCGTTAGCTCAATTGGCAGAGCGGGTGGCTGTTAACCACTAGGTTGTGGGTTCAAGTCCTACACGGGGAGCCAATTTTTATTTTATAGAACCCTTTGCTATTTAATACCAATGAAATTAAGGATTGTTAGATATAAAATAAAAATTATGATATTCAAAATAGATAGTTTAATCAGATTTTTCTATTGATTAATTTTTAATCGTTTGACTAACGGTACAAGCAAAGCAAAAAATAGAACAACCAAGCCTAAAAGTATAGCAAGATCCAAACTTACCTTGCTAAAACTGTCACGGAAAATACTGATACGGAAAACAGGATAGATGATATAGTAGGTTGGAAATATTTTAGCTATCCACTGCGGCCAGTTAGGAAAAATCAAGACAATAGCTGGAGCATACAAAAATATGCCTAAAGATTTTATAGCCGCAAAAATAGTCGCCATATCTTTAGCAAAAATACCTAACATCAAACCGAGCTCCACTCCAAATATTGAGCCCAGAATAAGGGGGATTAAGATTATTATAGGTAAGTTAAATCCTACATTTAAAAACAAAATCACCAATGCCATAAATAGTGATAATGTAACGCTCAATAGACCATAGGCAAAGAGGAGCTCAGAAATTGAAAGGGGGGTAACTAGAAGAGCTGAAAGTGTTCTTTTCTCCTTCTCCTTGACCAAAAAGGTAGACGAAAGCATAAAAGTACCAAACAAAATTGCTACAAGAACAATAATTGGTAAAGCTTGTTGAATCAAATTTAAAGATTTTTCTTCTCCTATTTGAATTTCTTCAAAATTTACAGAAGGTGAGTTCGGAGAAAGATTTCTAAGAGCACTTGCTATTGCGGTGCCTGCAATAGTCCTATTCTTTGCTAAACTTTCGCCATTAATATAAACTTTCAATATAACCTTTTCTGCATTTTTTAATTTATCTTCTAAATTTTCAGGAAAAATAACCCCAACATCTACCTTTTTATCTTTTACTTCTGTGTAAACTGCATCAATAGAGAGAAGTTCAATAATTCTAATGGCATCATTTTGCTCGAATTCCTGTACGATTCTTGACCCTCCACCTTCCTGGAATATTGCAATAACTGTTTTTTGAACCCATAATCTTCCGAAAACGAGTTGAAAAATAAGAGTAAATAATAGTGGAACTATAAACACCGTAAGGAAAAGAGGATCTTTTATACCTCCTCGAACTTCCTTTTTTATAATAGCAACTATGTTGTGTAAATTCACGTTACCTTCCTTTTAAGAAAGGTAAAACCTATAATGAAGAATGAGATGTCAAAAAGAATAAGATAAATTATTTGGGGAAAATATTGGGAAAGAGAGAAATGATAATTTAATATTCCATCGAGAGGATTAATAAGATGATAAGTTGGTATTGCATTTATAATAGGAGAATATGAAGACGGAAAAATGAGTAACGCTCCTGGTAATATAAGGACAAGCAAGGGTAATATTCCATTCATTATAAGAGAAACAAAGTTCTTGCTTATAGAACCGATCATAAAAGCTATGGAGGTAACTAAAATTGATCCAAGAAGAAGAAAAATTATTAATGCAGGCAATGTGGACCATTTCAAAACTCCAAGAAGTACCGCGATAAGCAATCCCTCCAAAAAAGCCAGAGATATTCCAGTAACTGCTTTTGCAGTTACATACTCTTTCAAATTAACAGGTGTTACAAGAAGTGCGTCAATTGTCTTTTTTTGAATTTCTTCCATAAGAATATTTGCAAGACTGTAAAGCTCAACCAAAAGGACCAGCACTATAAAAAGTATCCTAAGTTTATCCCTTGAAGAAATTTGCTGGCCAAGCATATCCGTTCCAATAACTTGTTCTTGCGTTTCTATTGGCAACTGATATCCCAACACATTATATGCAAGTTCCTTGCCAATAAACTGTCCAGCCTCTTTTATTTCCTCTGGCGTATCTGAGGCAAAATAGAATTGGACACCAGGTTTATTATTTACGTTTGTGAAAGCAAAACCTATCCCGACATCTTCTGCTGCTACTATTTTTCTCAGTTCATCTATTGAGCCTGCCCATTTTACCTCTATCCCTTGCTCCTGAGATAAGCTTTGTTCTATAGCATCCCTTCCATATTGGAGATAAATGCCAATTTTAAATGTTTCATCAACCTTTGAGGGAAGCAGAACATAGATTAAAGTATATGCAAAAATCACTAAAAATGTGATAACTGCTAAAAAGCGGTTACGAAAAATCTGTGTAATATCCTTCTTGACAATCGAAAGGATGCGACTCATTCTAATTTTCGTCCGGTTAATAGTTTAAAAATATCCTCAAGTGTTGCTTCTTCAGTGTGCATATCCAAGACATTCTTTTTTGACAGCATGTCCTGGATATTTCTGCCTATATCTTCAGACTCAAGGTTAATTTCTTCTTCTTTAACATTTTTATCTTCAAGGTACCTGATCTTGATGACCCTCTTTCCATACTGATGATTGAGGTTATCAGGTGTATCCAAAGCTGCAATTTTACCTTCATTAATAAAGGCAACTCTATCGGATAGTTTATCGGCCTCCATCATATCATGAGTCGTAAGAAAAACAGTAACACCTTTTCTTTTTTCCTCGAGGATTACATTACGAATATCTTCTGCCGATACAGGGTCAAGGCCATCTGTGGGCTCATCAAGAAATAGAACTCGAGGCTCATTAACAAGAGCCCTCGCAACCATCAACCGTTGCTTCATTCCTTTTGAATAGTTTAAGACTCTATCCTTTCTATCAACTGACAGTCCAACTCTTTTAAGCAGGGACTTTACATCAAAATTTTTTATACCAAAAAGAGAAGCAAAAAAGGTTAAGTTTTCAACTGCAGACATATCTTCATAAAGGTTTTTTTCTTCAAAACATACCCCTATTTGAGATTTAATCTTTCTTACGTCTTTTTGAACATCGATACCAAGGACAGAAATTTCACCATCCTGAGGTAATAGTTGACCTGTTAACATTTTTAATGTAGTTGTTTTACCTGCTCCATTTGGGCCAAGAAAACCGAGTATTTCGCCCTTGCCTATGTCAAATGAAATATGATCTACAGCAAGTTTTTTGTTATAAGAATATGTGATATTTTTCGCTTGTATTATTTCTTCCATTGTACTTTATTTTATTAAAAAATATTTTTTTGCAAATTTCTAAAATATAGGGGCGTCAAAATTTTAATAGGAAGAATATCTTTTGTTAGAAAGTAATAAATAAATGCCCCCAAAACTCCTAACGAGCCAAGAATGTTTCCCAAACCTTTATAGCCAAAGGAAATAAGCGCGAGCCCCCCTATTCCTGAACCAACGGCAGAACCTATATTTACAGCTATTGCGTTTAAAGACATCATTATATTATTTTAAAAATTTTTTTAAACTTATCTATATTTAACGTCCTTTATTAAAATCCTGGAAAAAAGTATCTCTTAATTGTGTTACAGCATTTTTAGATGATATAATCACGCCTACTTCACGATTTTTGTCGAAAGAAGTAGATGAAAAATTAATCGACCCAACATAGGCTAAACTACCATCAACAATTATTGCTTTTGCGTGAATAAATGGAGATGTCACTGATTTAATTTCAACCATACTCTTTTTAAGTTCATCAATCGCGGCTTTATTAACATCTATTGAAGAAGGGTCAGCAACTATCACGTAAACCTTAACTCCACTTACAGCTATTTTCTCAAGAGTATTCATAAACTGTTGGTCTTCTATTTCCTCGGCATAAACGTCAATTTCGCTTTGGGCAGAGTTCAGCAGGTCAATTATTTTTGTCCTTGAATTTTCAGGGCTTACAACAAGGGGAGAGTTTACTGCTACATATGGTTTTCTGTTCCAATCAGCACTAAAAATGTTCAAAAGTTCATTAACCGTGTCTGGATCGTTTACAATTACGCCGAACTCTCTATTTTTGGTAAAAGCACTCTTTGATAAGTTAAGCGTCATTATGTAACCTGTTGTTTTATCAATGACAAGGAACTTGGAATGAGTATATTGATAAACCCTGTTTGACCACTTGGTATCTATCCCATAGTGGGAGAGTTTATCTTTGACATCTTTATTTGCCCCATAGCCCTGGTATGGGTTTTCTTCAAGAATAACTCGAACGTAAACTCCTCGCCTCTTTGCATTTATTAATTCACTTACGATGCTATCGTCTGACATTATATAAACTTCAAGGTCAATTGAAGCTTTTGCTTTTTCGATTGTTTGAAGCAATGGTTCTCTGGAAGACTCTGGTTCAACAAAGAGCTGAACATTCGTGAGCGAGTTAAATTGGGTATTCTGTACTGTGTTTTTATTCAATGCGCCAAAAATATAACCATATATTATGAGGACAATGCTTAGAAGTAGACCAATTAAAAGGTAAAATGTAATATTCTTTTCGTTTTTTTTCGCCATTATTTTTCCTGAATACAATAAATTATATATACAATGAATTTTATATAAAATTCATTGTATATAAAGATAATTTTTGTTAAAATAGATCGATGGAACAGAAAACCTACGAAATTACAGTTAAGGTTGTTGAAATAAGAGGAACAGGCAAATGTTCAGCTGGTTTAAAAGTGGGAGACACTTTTGAGATAAACGAAAGCGGGCAACCTGTGCCTATCAATTTTTGCGGATGGGCTTTTGCTACCTTATGGCCATTTATTACTCCCTTGCGTTACGGGGGCTCTCTTCCATGGGAAAAAGACCCTACTAAAGCTTATGTATCCTGCCCTGACCCTGAAACAACAGTTGTTTTTGAAATATCAAGAAAAGAAGACAAACTTGCTCCAGATAAACCAAATTCTCCCTTCTAATTGATTATGAAAGGGACCAACAAGGCACTAAACCTTACAATACAAATTTTTTCAATCATATTAATATTAGGTTTGGTTTACACATTTTACAAGAGGCAGATTACAATCCAGGGATATATATCCACGCTCACAGTAAAGCAGCTTCCTTTTTATGCGATGCGCTCCCTGATAAGAATGGTTTCAGCGTATCTACTATCTCTTTTGTTCTCATTTATTTATGGATTTCTTGCTGCAACAAGCAAAAGAAGAGAGGCGATAATGCTTCCTATCCTTGACATACTGCAATCAATACCAATACTTGGATTTTTCCCAGCGGCAATTTATTTCTTTGTATCCATTTCGCCTACAAAAATGCTTGGCGCAGAATTTGCAGCAATCTTCTTGATTTTTACATCACAGGCCTGGAACATTGCGTTTAGTGTATATGAAAGTATTTCAATGATTCCAAAAGATATCGAAGAAGCATATAATCTCTTTGATCCTGAAGGAAATTTAAAACTTTTCAGGCTCTACATTCCTGCAACAATTCCAAAACTTGTTTATAACAGTATTTTGAGCTGGACAAATGGTTGGTTCTTCCTTGTCGCTTCAGAAATTTTTGCAATTGGCTCTGAGTCTTACAGATTGCCTGGCATTGGTAGTTTTATTCTGGAAGCTGCATCTCAAAATAAAATATCGTTGATGTTTCTCGGTGTTCTTGTCCTCGCAGTGATAATTGTATTCCTCGATCTTTTTATATGGAAGCCCATTTCGCAATGGTCAAGAAAGTATACATATAGCGTTTCCCCGGGTGAAGAAGAAACAAAAGAAGCATGGGATGTTGTAATTATTTTCTGGGAGGCAGTGGGCAACTTTTTCAAGTATATATTCAGATTTATCAAGAAAATTAATCTAAGGCCAGCTCTTAATTTCAATTTTCTAAAAAGATTCTGGCGTGGAAAAATTGCTAATATTTTTAGAAAAGCTGTCCTCGTCATCCTGTTGGGGCTTGTTGGTTACTTATCATTCATAGTTTTGAAAGCAATCCCTTCGATAGTCATTCAATTAAAGTTTGGCGATTTCTTAGTCTCTATAAAAGCTTTGCTATACTCGTTTTTAAGGATTCTTGTTTCCTATATAATTGCTTTCTCATGGACTTTTCCTTTTGCAATATTTCTGTTCAGGAACCCTAAAGCCGCAAGGTTTATTTCCCCTGTTATTCAAATTCTTCCATCGATCCCTGCAATTGCATTCTTCCCTTTAATTCTTTATTTTTTGCTACCTTTTAAGGGTGGCCTCAATATCACTGCTATTATTATAATCCTCTCGGGCATGCAGTGGTATCTTTTGTTTACAGTTTATGGGGGATTAAAAACAATTCCAGATGACTTACAAGAATTTACAGATTCATTTGGAGTAAGAGGGATAACAAGGCTTAAAAGGTTGCTTTTGCCTGCAGCACTTCCCTCAATAATGACCGGGACAATTACGGCAGTAGGAGGGGCATGGAACGCACTTGTTGTTGCAGAATACACAACTTTGAACAATAAGGTTTATTCTGTAACAGGCATCGGGAGCGTATTGAATAGTTCAATTGCTTCAAACAACCAATCTCTTTTCATTATCTCGCTTTTTGTAATGGTTGCTACTGTATTTTCTATGAATCATTTTGTTTATCGTCCTCTTTATGATAAAATCATTAATAGGTACAGGATGGAAAGTTGATGGAACTTTTAGAGCTAAAAAGCATTTACCAAACTTTTCCTTTGAAAGATAAAGAAATTGTGGTACTAAGTAACATTAATCTAAACATTTCTGAAGGTGAATATGTCTCGCTCGTTGGGCCTTCGGGATGTGGGAAAAGCACCTTATTACGTATTGTTGCTGGCCTCATAAGGCCGACTTCTGGTGAAGTATGGTTCAACGGAGAAAAAATACAAAAAATTAACTCATATACAAGCTTTATTTTTCAGACCTTTGGACTCTTGCCGTGGCTTGATGTTACAGAAAACATAACTCTGGGACTCGAAGCAAGACAGGCTTCTTTAAAAGAAAGATTGAGAAAAGCATTTAAGTACATTGATCTTGTTGGTCTTGAAGGTTTTGAAGAAGCATACCCAAGGGAACTTTCAGGTGGTATGAAACAAAGAGTTGGTATTGCAAGAGCACTTGTTATGGAACCCGCGCTTTTGCTTATGGATGAGCCTTTTACTGCTCTTGATGTTTTTACGGCAGAAAACCTCAGGGGAGAAATAATCAAACTCTGGATTTCTGGTAAATTATCACTTAAGTCGATTTTCATGGTAACGCATAATATTGAAGAAGCAATTTTCCTTTCCGACAGGATAGTTATAATGTCCTCGCACCCTGGAGAAATTATTGGAGAGGCAAAAATTGACCTGCCGAGACCAAGAGATAGAGAAAGTGAGGATTTTAACAAACTTTATGATAAAATATATTCTATGGTAATAAATTCGACAGTAACAAAAAGGGAGGTGAAACCCGTTTAGGGAATTTAATGGAAGATGTATCGCCGTTGCCGTACATTGAAGTAGGTAAAATGATTGGAATGTTAGTTTATCTGGAAGATCTGGATGGGAAAACTGATGTATATGTGCTTTCTTCTGATTTAAACCTTGAAATGGATGAACTCGTTAATCTCATCAAAATATCTGAATTGCTTGGTTTTGTAACGGTATTAGAAGGAGACCTTTATATCACCAGGACAGGAAAAGACCTTGTCTATGGTGACGAAAACAAAAGAAAGATTATATTCAAAAAAGCCCTTAAAAAGCTTCCAGTATTCGAAAAAATCATCAAAATCCTTTTAAAATCAGAGGATAAAACCATCCAGAAGAGCAGATTGCTTTTGATTCTTTCAGAGGAAATGTCCGAGGATGAGGCCAGTGAAACTTTAAAAAGTTTAATAGAACTGGGAAGGTATGCAGAGTTAATTGGCTACAATCCTGAAGACAAAGACATATACCTTGATATGTTAGATGAACAATGATTGAAGAGACTTTTATAATGATAAAACCCGATGGGGTAGAAAGAGGCCTTATTGGAGAAGTAATCTCTCGTTTCGAAAAGAAGCTGATGAAGGTAATCGATATGAAAATGTTAACGCTTAGAAAAGAAGAAGCTGAAAAACTTTATGAAATGCATAAAGGCAAAGACTTTTTCGAAAAACTTATTAAATACTCAATATCTGGCCCTGTCGTAGTTATAAAACTAAGAGGAGAGGAAGCCGTAATGAACTGCAGACTTATTATAGGAGAAACACAACCCGAAAAAAGAACGGCGGGGACAGTACGAGGCGATTTTTCTCCTTATCTTACTGAAAATGTAGTTCATGCATCATCTACCCAGGAGGAAGCAAAGAAAGAGATCGCAATTTTCTTTGAAATTTAGCTTTATTCTCTAAAATATAATAAAGAGGCGGTGACAAAGAGTGGCAGACTACAATCTCCTCGAGGAATTGACTAACATATCCGCTTTTCCCGGAGAGGAAAGCAACGTTCATGATTTGATTAAAAGAGAAATTTTAAAGTATGCCGACAAGATAAGTTCATTAAAAACTGGCTCGATGTTTGCAATAAAAACCGGCTCACCTGGAAAATGTTCAATAATGCTCGATGCACATATTGATGAAGTAGGTGCCATTGTTTCAGGAATCACCGAAGAGGGATTTTTGAGAATTCAATCAAATTTCATTGATCCCAAAATATTACCCGGTTCAGTCATTGTGGTTCACGGGAAAAAAGAAATTAAAGGAGTAATAGGGATAAAGCCGTTTCATCTCACAAGCCAAGAGGACCTCAAGAAGGCTTTTCGTATTCAAGAGCTGTTCGTGGATTGCGGATTAAACAAAAAAGAGATAGAAGAAATTGTCTCAATAGGAGATAGCATCACTTTTTCTCCATCATTTTCAAAGGTAAATGAACTTGTTTCAAATAAGGCGTTGGATGACAGAATAGGAGTATATGTGATAATCGAAGTATTTAAAAGGCTAAAGAGGATTAACCATATTATAAATGTTATTGGCCATTTTGCTTGTCAGGAAGAATTCTCGGCACTTGGAGCGATAACATCAACGTATGTTTTGAAGCCAGATTTTGCTATTGCCATTGATGTAACCCATGCTTCTTCTCCAAATGTTTCAGAGAAACACAGCTCTGAATTAGGCAAAGGACCAACAGTTTTTATAGGACCTTCTGTTGACAGGGTGCTAAACAAAAAAATTATTGATACTGCACAAAAATATGGCATACCATTTCAAAAAGAGGTTGGTATAGTTTCTCAAACAGATGCAACTTACATACAAATAGTAGAGAAAGGTGTACCTGTGGGCGTAGTGAGCGTCCCTCTAAGGTATATGCATACTCCTGTTGAAGTTGTTGATCCTCAGGATGTAGAAAAAACAATAAATTTGCTCTCTTTGTTCATTCAGGAAGTTGACGCTTCTTTTCTGGAGGCATTATATGGAGAATATTGAGCTTATTCAAAAATTAAGCAATGCGTTTGGAGTTTCTGGAGATGAAAGGGAAATTGCCGAGATTCTGAGAGAGGAAATAAAAGGGGATGTTGAAAAAATAAAATTCGATGCAATGGGTAACCTCATTGCAATGAAGGGCTTAGATAAAAGTGGCTTTAAGGTGATGTTAAATGCACATATGGACGAAGTAGGCCTGATAGTGACATCTATAGACGAAAAAGGGTTCCTGTCATTCAAGAAGGTTGGGGGAATCGATGACAGAGTACTTTTGGGCAAAAGAGTAATCGTAGGTGAAAGCAAAATAAAGGGAGTTATTGGAGCAAAGGCAATACATCTCCAGAAAAAAAAGGACGAAGTCGAAAAAACGGTTGAATCCGATACTATGACAATTGATATCGGAGCAAAAAATAAAGAAGAAGCAGAGAAATTTGCTCCACTTGGCAGCCTTGTTGCATTTGATACAAAGTTCGAAAAATTGAATGAGAAGTATTATATAGGAAAAGCTTTTGACGACAGACTTGGTTGTAGTATTGTGGCAAATCTATTGAAATATAACTTTAATTTCCCTATTATTGCTTTGTTTTCAACACAGGAAGAGATTGGGTTAAGAGGCGTGATAACAGGTGCTTATCAATACACTCCCGACATGTCAATTACAGTTGAAGGAACCATCTCAGCTGATATTCCAGAGGTTAAAGAACATCTTAAATGCAGTAAGATTGGCCAGGGACCTGTTATTACAATAAAAGATAGGACTTTAATCACTGACCATAAGTTGAGAGAAAAATTAATTTATACTGCAAAAAAACAAAATATCCCCTATCAATTCAAGCAAGTTATTGCAGGGGGTACGGATTCTTCAAAGATTCAACTAACAAAAAGCGGTGTAAGAGTGCTGACGGTCGCAGTTCCTGTAAGATATATTCATTCTCCAGTATCACTTTTCTACCAGGATGACTACGAAAACACCCTAAAACTTCTCTATGAGTTCCTTAATTCCTTAAAGGAGGAGTATTATGGAACAGTTAATTGAAAAGTTGATTAATGCTTTCGGACCTTCTTCTAAGGAAGAAGCTGTGAAGGAATTAATCAAATCTGAACTAGAGCAGAAAGTCGACGAAATCAGAGAAGACAAATTTGGTAACCTTGTTGCGCATGTTGAAGGAAGTGGTGAAAAACTTCTTGTTGCTGCTCACATGGACTCAATTGGAGTTATTGTAACCGATATTGATAAAAATGGTTTCTTGAGAATTGGTGAAATTGGTGGTTTGAGGAAATCTTTTCTTGTTGGACAAAGAATATTATTTGAAAATGGCATCGAAGGTTTTGTTTACTATGAAGATAAAGAATCCAACTGGGAAGTTAAAGATCAAAAAATAGAGAAATTCTTTGTAGATATCGGAGCATATTCTAAGGCAAAAGCAAAGGAACTTGTGCAAATTGGCACAGAGGGAATCTATAAACCAAATTTTTATAAATCTGACAGAAGGATAATTGCACCTTCACTTGACGATAGAATTGGCTGCGCAGTAGCCATCCAGACTATTAAAAATCTAAAAAAGAAAAAAATAAAATATAATACTTACTTTGTGTTTACTGTTCAGGAAGAAGTCGGTGTTAAAGGCTCAAGAACCTCATCATATGAAATTTATCCGGATATTGGCATTTCACTTGATGTGACCGATGCAGGAGATACGCCAGAAACTTATCCTGTTTCTTTAAATCTTGGCGAAGGGCCGACAATAAAAGTAATGGACGGAGGAATGATTTCGTCAAAATACGTTAGGGACGAACTCATCAAAGTTGCAAAAAAAGAAAACATCCCTTATCAACTCGAGGTGATTTCTAAAGGAACTACTGATGCCTATGCAATGCAAACAACCAAAGCTGGTGTGCTTGCTGGCTCTATTTCAATTTCAACAAGATATATCCACACCGGAGGAGAAGTAGCTGACCTTGGCGATGTTGAAAATGCGGTTAATCTTTTGAAAAATTTCATAGAAAAATAAAGGGGGGGTTGAATGAAGGGTGTTAATGGAAGAATTCTGGAAGTTAACCTTTCGACAAAATCTATTAAAACCGTGGAAATTGACCAGAAAACCTATTTTGATTACCTTGGCGGATTAGGATTAGCTTCAAGACTTCTATTTGATTATGTGAAGCCTCAAATTGTCCCACTATCTCCAGATAATGTCATTATAATTGTACCAGGATTGCTTGTGGGTTCCGGGCTTCCAACGGCTTCTAAAACTGCTGTAACTTTTAAATCCCCTGAAACAAATGCTTTTGGAAGAAGTATAAGCGGTGCATACCTTGGCGTTGCTGTAAAAAATGCAGGACTTGATGGAATAGTGATAAAAGGAAAAAGCGAATATCCTGCTTATCTGTTCATAGACAATGATATTGTTGAAATAAGAGACGCAGACTGGCTATGGGGTAAAGACGCAATAGAAACGCAGGAGGAATTAAGGAAAAAACTTGGCAAAGATTTTAGAACCTGTGCAATTGGATATTCAGGAGAAAAACTGATAAAAATTGCTGACATCGACTTTGAAGAAAGGCAATCGGCAAGAGGCGGTGGTGGAGCAGTAATGGGTAGCAAGATGCTCAAAGCCATTGCCGTAAGAGGAACGAAAGGCGTTGAATATGGAGATTCGGAATTTTTAAAAGAAGCTATTAAAAATTGGAATAAGAGAATTATTGGTTCAGAAGACCAAAAGCTTGATATGGCATATGGCTCAGGGGAATTTTATGCCTGGGTAAATAAAGAAATTGGTGTATTCCCGGTTAAGAACTGGCAAGAAAGCTACTTTGAAGAAAGTTTTGAAATGCACAAGGATGGCAAATCTCATCTTGATCCTTACTATTGGTCGCCAAAATACACAGAAAAGATGCATCCATGTCCAAATTGTAATAAACCCTGTGGAAGGTACGTTTCAATAAAAGAGGGCAAATATGCAGGAACAAGGGTTGAAGGAGTAGAATATGAAATTCTTTATTCCCTTGGTGGAGAATTAGGTATCGAGGATATCGAGGTAACGGCAAAACTTAACGAAATATGTGATAGAGCAGGTATAGATGGAATTTCTGCTGGTGTGATTCTTGGTTTTGCAATGGAAGCCTATGAAAAAGGACTTTTGACGAAAGAAGATACAGACGGTATTGACCTCCGATTTGGAAATGGCGATGCAGCAATTCAAGCTATGGAGAAAATAGCCAAAAAAGAAGGTTATCTTGGAGAATTGCTTTGCGATGGAGTAAAAATTGCCGCTCAAAAATTAGGAAAAGGCTCAGAAAAATTTGCTCTGGAGGTAAAAGGACTGGAACCTCCTGCCTATGATGTAAGAGGCTTAAAAGGAATGGCACTTGCACTTGCAGTGTCTGTAAGAGGTGCATGCCACCTTACAGGTGGTATTTATGCACCTGAACTCACTGGAAAATTCTGGAAGTTGAGCAATGTTGATAGACTTAATGCAGATTGGAAAGGATATGAGGTAAAAACAGGCGAAGATTTTATGACACTTTACGATGCACTTGGAATGTGCAAATTCTCCAGGGGCCTGTTCTGGGTAGAGGGGATGCTTGATGGAATAAGAGCTGTTACTGGTGTTAATTTTGATGTTAGCAGGCTTTTGACAATCGGAGAAAGAATTTACAATCTTGATAGACTATTTAACATTAGAGAAGGGCTTACAAGAAAGGATGATTATTTACCATATAGAGTTACTCACGACCCGATTTCAAATGGTGTTAGCAAAGGTAGCTATGTAAAAGAGGAAGAACTCCAGCAAATGCTTGATGAATACTACCAGGCAAGAGGCTGGTCAAAAGACGGGAAACCAACAAGAATGCATTTATTTAAATTAGGGCTGGAAAAGGAAGCAGAAGAATTAGGTGCACCTATTTAGCTCCCTGGCATATTGGTGATAGGTTTAAAAGGGTTTGCATGTAATGCAAACCCTTTATTTAAAGGAGAAGCAATTCTAAAAATACTTGTAGTTTCAGACATACATTACCCGGATAGAAGAGCAGATATTCCTGACTTATCATCATTTATTGAAAAATCTGATTTAATTTTTGCAACTGGAGATTTTACCTGTGCTGAGGTGCTTGATTACCTGAAAAGCTTCAAAAAACAAGTTGTTGCAGTACATGGAAACGCTGATGACCCTTTTTTAAAGACTACTTTACCTGAAAATCTTACAGTAGAAGTTAAAAATGTAAAAATTGGTTTATATCATGGGAGCGGCACGCCTATTAGAATTGCAAGTAGGGTAAAAAATATTTTTGACTGCCAACTTGACGCATATATTTTCGGACATACTCACATACCTTTAAACAAGTTAATTAATGGTAAGTTATTTTTTAATCCAGGAACAATTTCTGGTTTTAGGAGCTCTCTAGGTATGCTTTATATAGATTCTGGAAATATCCGGGGAGAAATAATAAGGTTATCTTCCCATATCATGGGGGTATAGAAAATCAATACCAAGCGTCCTTGCAGAAAACTTTGCAACTGGTGGTATAGTTCTTTTAAACTGGGTTGAATTAACTCTTCTAATAACATTCTGTACGAGTTTTTTACTGTGACCAAGCGATATAATTTCCTCCATTGACTTTCTTTCATCTATATAAAGATAAAGAACAGAATCAAGTTCACGATATACTGCTCCGAGTTCATCCTCATCCTTCTGTCCCGGCCAGAGGTCAGCTGAAGGCGGCTTGTTTAAGATCTTTTCAGGTATTTTCATAAATTTTGCAAGTTCGAATACCTGTGTCTTATACAGGTCACCAATAGGATACAAGCCAGCGGCCATATCTCCGTACCAGGTTGTATAGCCCAGCATTATTTCACTCTTGTTGCCTGTACCCATAACAATTGCATCGTACTCCCTTGTCCTGTCAAAAAGAATAGACATCCTTACACGCGATAAGAAATTACCAATTCTCATTTTGTCAGTTGTATTAATTTTCTTAAAATATTGATCTACAATATCTGTTATTTCAAAAGTTTCGTGTTTTATGCCGATCTTTTTGGCAATAAGAAGTGCGTCATTTAAAGAATCAGGCGAGCTCAATTTATAGGGCATAAGGATCCCTATAACATTTTCTTTTCCTAATGCCTCGGCTGAAAGGTAAGCAACAACAGCCGAATCTAAACCCCCTGACAAACCCAAAACAACTTTATTAAATTTATTACTTTGTACTTCTTCTTTAATAAAATAGACGAGAAATTTACTTAGAACTTCATAATTAAGCGAAAGATCAGTCATAAGAATCCTCCAAAATTTTATCAAAGTTTAACTTAACGATATTCATATCCTCTTCCCTTAATAATGGGAATGTCTGTCTCTTTTTGAATATTTCTTCTGAGTCGATCTCAGCAAAAGTCAGCGCTTCGTCAAAAAGACCAGCATAAGCAAGCTTTCGCCCTGAAGGGGTGCACACAAAAGAACCTCCAAAAAAACCAAGACCGTCATCAAAACCAACTCTATTTACATACGCGACAAACATACCAAAAAAATTAGTGTAAGTATCTATTGCTTTTTCTACTGTTTCCTGTATAGCGGGTTTCTCGCCTTTTAAACCACGAAGGGGCATGTTGCTTAATACAAGCACAATATCGGCATTTGAAGCATACGCGAGAAACATAAGTGAGGGATGAAAAATATCTCGACATATAAGCATAGATACTTTACCAATCTTTGTATCAAAAGTTTTAATTTCTTTCCCTCTTGCCACAAAACGAAGCTCATCGAACATACCATGAGTAGGGGGATACAATTTTTCGTAGACAGATTTTACTCTTCCTTCGCTAATATACATAGCCGAATTGTAAGAATTCTTATCCTTCCCTCTTTCGACAAAACCTAAAACAATATCTATATGCTTGCCAAGTGTCAATAAAGGTTTGAAAAAGTCGCTTTCATAGGGGAGTGCTACCTCCATAGTCAAATCTCCAAGCTTGTAACCTGTCATACTGAGCTCTGGAAAAACTATTAAATCAGCCTTTTCTTTAATTGCTTTTTTAGTAAACTCCTCGTGTTTTAATAAATTTTTTTCAATATCTCCCAGTACGGGATTTATCTGAGCAAGTGCGATTTTATAATGCAAGTTTTTTCCTCCTTTCGAGTGCATTAATTAAGGGAATTCCTAATGCATATGTTGCAATAGCTTCCCCGATCCCTATCCAGGCTACAGCAGTTAGATATGGGATTAAACTCAAATTTTGAAAAATATATTTTAAAGAAGCACTCAAATTCAAATTAGTACTGCCATTGCCTGTAAGTCCTGCTAAGGTTACTACATAAAGCGATACCCCAAAGGCGTTTATAAGTATAGGAGGCAGTGGTGCCAGGAAAATTGACTTTTTATGTTTCCCAAGGAACATTGTAAGCAAGGCAGCAAGAAAGGTAAAAAATGTTCCAAAAATCATATCTATAACTCCAAAAGGTGAAAGCAGGTTCGCGAAAAAACAGCCGATTGTTACTCCAATCACTGTTTCAGGAAAAATAAAAGGCAATAGAGTCAGAGCTTCAGCAACTCTTATTTGGAGCTGACCATATGAAATTGGAGCTAAGATGGCAGTGAGTACAAAATATAACGCTGCAACAACACCTATTCGTGTGATGTAACGAGTTGTTCTATTCATAAAAATTAACCTTCTTTGTTCTCATTTTCATTGGTATTTTTTATTTCAGAAACTTCAAGTTCGTCAGGCTTTTGAGTTTTTTCATTTAATGCGGCCTGAAGTTTTTCAATTTCTGTCTCAAGTTGCCTTTTGTCTTCCTCAAGTTTGCTAATTTTTGATTCGCTTTCACTCAGTAACTTCCTATTTTTTGTAACTGCTGCAATATACAGCACAAGAGAAACTAACCATATGATTACCACGCCCACTAAAAGTGAGATGATGACTAAAAAACCCAGTGGAACATTTGATAAAGACCATCTCAAAAATTTAATTTGAACAATGATATTATTGTTCTGAAGAACAAAAATCAAAGAAAAAATAACCAGCAATAGAGAAAATACTAAAAAAAGACTCAATTTTTTCATTACATTTTCCTTTTACTTATTTTATTAAATAATCGAATATCTCAAAAAGATTTTAAAACTTCCCTCTTAATCTTGGGTCTATTGCATCTCTCAAACCATCCCCAAGTAGATTGAACCCAAGCACTGCAAGTACTATTGCGATGCCAGGAAATGTTTCTACCCACCAAAAGCCACCAGTAATAGAGTGAATGCTTCCTGCAAGCATTGCTCCCCATTCAGCAGTCGGTGGTTGAGCTCCTAATCCAAGGAATCCCAGTGCTGCGGCATCAAGAATTGCACTGCCTATACTCAGAGTTCCATAAACTATAATTGTAGACATAACATTAGGCAAAACATGCACCCACATTATCCTTGAACTTGAATCTCCTATTGCTTTTGCAGCTTCAATATATTCAGTTCGGTTTACAAGAATAGCTTCAGATCGTACAATTCTCGCAATTTGCGGAGAGTATGTTATACCTATCGCTATCATTGCCTTAGAAAGGCCCCTTCCCATTATTGCCACAATTACAATTGCAAGGAGTATTGAAGGGAGCGAAAACATTATGTCAACAATTCTCATTATAAGGTTATCGATTTTCCCACCCAAAAACCCTGCAATGATTCCTCCGCTTGCTCCCAGTAAAACACCTATTAAAACTGCAATTAACCCGACAGTGAGAGAAACTCGTGCACCGTATATAATCCTGCTTAAAAGGTCTCTACCAAATTCATCCGTTCCAAGTAGGTTAGTTTTGATTCCCGACCAGAAGCCTGGCTGCAAACTATTTTTTAAGTTCTGGTCTATTGGACTATAAGGTGCAATAAATTTAGCAAAAATAGCTATTATGATAAAAAATATTATTACCCCTAAACCAACCATTGCCGATTTGTTCTTTTTTAAATATCTTAGCGTTTCTCTAAAAGGTGATTCCTGAATCATAATTCCTCCTACTGGTAATGGATGCGGGGGTCTATATAAGCATACAGAATGTCTACTATGAGATTAACCAATGCAACGACAAGAGCAATGAATATTATAGAACCTTGAACTGCCGGGTAATCCCTTGATTGAACAGCCAGCACAACATATGTACCTATACCTGGCCATGAAAAAATTGTTTCTGTAAGAATTGCTCCACCCATAAGCAGGGCAAATTCAGTTCCAGAGGCGGTTAAAATGGGTATTAAAGCATTTTTTAAGGCATGTTTCATAATAACTGTTCTGGTACTTAAGCCTTTTGATTTTGCAGTTCTAATGTAATCTTGATTCATTACGTTAAGCATACTCGACCTTGTAATTCTTGCAATAAAAGCCATTGGTATCGTCCCGAGTGCAATTGCTGGTAATATTAGATGCTTTAATGTATCCCAAAAGGCGGGGAAGTTAAATTCAAGAAGGCTGTCAAGCAGATAAAAGTGAGTTATTGGCGTTATGTGTAAATATACGCTGAGTCTACCACCTGTTGGAAGAAGGTCAAGCTTGACTCCAAAAATCATTATTAGCATGATGCCTAACCAGAAAACAGGCATAGAAACGCCAAAAAGTGCAATTATCATGCTCGCATAATCAAGGATTGAATATCGCTTAACGGCGGATATAATCCCGGCAAATACACCTATTAATGTCGCGAAAATCATTGCAAAAATAGCAAGCTCAAATGTATTAGGAAATCTATATAAGAGATCGTGCAAAATTGGCTCATGTGTAAAAATTGAATATCCAAAATCACCCTTTAAAACCTTTCCAAACCAATTGAAGAATTGGATTAAAATTGGTTTATCGAGTCCGAGCTCTGCCCTTAATTCTGCTAAGGATTTCTCAGAAGCGTGTTCTCCAGCGATTATCCTTGCAGGATCACCGGGAATCAGTCTGATCATAAGAAATACTAATATAGAAACAATTAATAAAATAAGAAGGACATTTAATATCCTGCGTAAAATGTAATTTCTCACAATTACTCCTGAAATTTAGGAGGGAGGTTTTCCTCCTCCCTCCTCTTAAAAAAGACTATTATGGTGCTGCTATTGCAGTATTTTCAAATCTATAATCGCCAGTAGGATACAGCACAAACCCTGAAACATTTTTATTGAAGACAATAATCTGTTTTGAGTGAGCAAGAGTAACCCATGGCGCATCGTTATGAATTAGAACCTGTGCCTGCTCATAAAGCTCTACTCGCTTATTAAAGTCTGAAGTTTGCTGTGCTTCCATGTTAATTTCATGAATTTGAGAATTTCTATAGAATGCAACGTTACCAGCACTTCCTACTGTTGCAGCATCTTGATCAAGTAAAACATAGATGATGTTATCCGGGTCTGCATAGTCCATAGTCCATCCAAGCAAGCACATCGCATGTTCCCCGGCTTCTGTTTTATCAAGATAAGTGCCCCAATCATACGTAACTATTGGCGCATCAATTCCAACATTCCTGAGGTCTTCCTGAATCGCCGTTGCAATTTTTATTGGATCAAACATATAAGGCCTTGATACAGGCATTGCCCATAGATTTGTTTTGAATCCATTTGGATAACCTGCCTCTTTAAGAAGCTCTTTAGCCTTATCAGGGTTGTATTCATAATCCTGAACGGTATCATTATAACCCCATAAGGTTGGAGGTAAAGGATTTTTGGCTACTTCGGCTGTTCCTTTATAGAGATGCTCAACTATATCTTTTTTATTTATAGCATAATTTATTGCCTGCCTAACTCTAACATCAGCAAATGGTGCCTGGAAGCCTGGGGTATCTTTACCCATATTCATTGCAAGATATCCAACATTCAATCCGGGCTGAGTTAAAACTTGTAGATTTGGATCGCTTTCAATTTTTGGAAGGTCATCAGGGTTCGGGAATTCTATTCCCTGAACTTCTCCTTTTTGAAGAGCAAGAAATCGTGCCGAAGGATCGGGTATTACTTTAAATATAAGCCGATCTATCTTTGGCGCTTCTCCCCAGTAATCTGGATTTTTCTCAAGCGTGACATGATCTCCTCTTACCCATTCAACAAACTTGAATGGACCTGTTCCAACTGGATTTGAAAGTGCATTATCTTTAAGTTGTTCAGCATTGGTAGGGCTTACTATATAAGCAGTAAACATAGCCATAGTGCTGAGGAACGGGGCAAACGGCTTTGACAATGTGATTTTTACGGTATAGTCATCGACTTTTTCTGTTTTTGCAATTTCGCCGAAACACCAGCTCCAATATTCCCACTTTCCATACTGGTAGAAAGGATGATTCTCATCTCTCTGTCTTTCTAAAGAAAAAACTACAGCATCAGCGTTAAACGGGGTTCCATCATGGAACTTTACGCCCTCTCTTAAATGGAATGTCCAGACAAGTCCATCTAGCGAAGTTTCCCAGCTTGTCGCCAGGTCTGGTTCAACTTCTGTAGAGCCTGATTTATACCTTACCAAACCGTCAAAAATGTTGTTCATAACGGTAATAGATTCACCATCTGTTACATTAGCAGGATCAAGGTTGACTGCATCACCTTTTGCAAAAACCAGTGTTACTGGTTGTGCTGCCTGTGGCTTACAACCTGCAAGTAAACCAACGAACATGGCTGCCATCACTACTATTACAAGTATTTTCTTCATACGTCCCTCCCTTTTAAGTAGATTTTGTTACTACCTTTTCGCATCTTTTAACCTCTATAAGTTGCCTCCTTTTACTATTTTATTATATTAGCGTTATTATATTTAAAAGCAAGTAATTTCAAAATTGTAAAAAATCAACTATTTTTTTAAACATTTCTTCCTTATCATAATCTAAAACGGCCATATGATAAGAGTTATTAAGAGGTATAATGCTTTTTTCCGTGGAAGAAACTTCACTATAAATAAAAAGGCTGTTTTTGACCGAAACAGTATGATCATAAACCGAATAAATCACCATTGTGTCTGCTGTAACTTTTTTGATATTTTCTCTTGTCAAATTAATAAAATCAACAATTGAACTGACAGCCCTCAGGGGGTAAATTCCATATGAGAATGGTGGATTTTCAATTTTTTTATGCACATCAGGAAACGAAGGAAAAACTGGAAGTACTGGCGAAACAAATTTTCCAAGAATCAAAGAAAGACCGACAAGAATCATTGAATTTATTAAAATTAATCTTTTTATTTCATATTTTTCGGAAAGATAAAGAGCGACAGTCCCTCCAAAGGAAAAACCAACTAAAGAAACTTCTTCATAATCCCTCTGGATAGCTTCAAAAACATTCTCCAAAAAAGAAATATAGTCTCTGCTTTTAATCCTGTTTAATTCTCTCCAGTTCGTGCCATGCCCTGGAAGCAATGGTATAAAAACATTGTACTCTTCTTTATTAATAGTTTCTCCTAACTCCATCAATTCTTCAGGGGAACCCGTAAAACCATGAAATAAGATTACCGCCGTTTTGCCTTTCCCCTTCAAAAAAACATTGCTTATGTTCATTTAAAAAATTTCGACATCAGGAGAAGCACTGAGCTCCTGCTCAACATCTATAATGTTAAAGACGCAACTTATACGATCAACTTTTGCCTTCATCACATTATTATATGAGTTTTAAGAAATAAAGCATATAATTAATAGGGAAAAAACCTCTTTCAACAGATTCTGAAGAGGTCATTGCTAAAATTAAAGAAGTTCTTATCGAAACAGAACTTCTGGAAAGGAGTAAAAATGGACGATAAGGAAAAAATCATTGAAATACTTAAGAGAGTTAAAGACCCTGAGACAGGAGTTGATATAGTTACCCTCGGTCTTGTATATGGTTTTACCATTGATGAAAATGTAACAGAAATCTGGGTGGATTTTCAGGGAAATACCCCTGAATGCAATTTTTGCAAGACAATTGCCTGGAGCATCACTGAAAAAATTTCAAACGATATAATGGAAGAATTTAAAAAAGAAGGTTACAAAAACATAAAAGTTGTTGAGGCATTAAATCCTTTAATATATTATAAAAGCTCAACCTGAAAACCTTTTACTCTTCTGTAACCTGCGCTTCTTCTTAGCAGGTTTAATCCTTTGTAACCTGTAATTTGTTCAGCAGGTTTAATCCTTTGTAACCTGTAATCTGTTCAGCAGGTTTAATCCTTTGTAACCTGTAATCTGTTCAGCAGGTTTAATCCTTTGTAACCTGTAATCTGTTCAGCAGGTTTAATCCTTTGTAACCTGTAATCTGTTCAGCAGGTTATTTGCTATAGTTAAATTTTATTTCTCTTTGCAATAAAGAATAAAACACCCTCTAACGTTTATTAACAAAAAGAGTTTTATCAAAATTTTCCCATACTTTTTAAAACCATCGGTACAATCAGATAGTATAAAATAATTTTGTAACGCGTACACCCACTTGACAAAATTTAAAAAAGTTTTTAAATGTAAAAAAGGTGAAAATTTTGCAGTTTGTGCAATGAGAGTTAAGATGCAT
>Ga0210017_1000634_pt1 | contig 30015 bp, 18 predicted proteins | sample CryGeyCG2014_020_FD_183966 | JGI IMG/M metagenome (GOLD analysis project Ga0210017, IMG submission 183966) | Groundwater microbial communities from aquifer - Crystal Geyser CG08_land_8/20/14_0.20 (SPAdes) (version 2) | ecosystem: Environmental > Aquatic > Deep subsurface > Groundwater | place... | reverse complement strand
TGCAACCAATGAAACAAAAGAGCTTATGCCTCTGCCAATAATACTTGCTCATAAGCTCTGCCTGAGGCTTGCAGAGGCAAGGAAAAAGGGAATCTTAAAATATTTAAGACCAGATGGAAAATCACAGGTAACTGTTGAGTACAACAACGGGTTTCCTGCAAAGGTTACAACAGTTGTCATAGCTGCACAGCATGACCCAGATGTTAGTGAAGAAAAAATAAGAAATGATATTCTTAAGGAGGTTATAAAGCCTGTCTGCGGAAAATACCTAACAAAAGAAACAAAATATCACATTAATTCAACAGGCCGCTTTGTTATTGGCGGACCACCTGGAGACACAGGAGTTACCGGCAGAAAGATAATATGTGATACCTATGGGGGCCATGGCTCACACGGCGGAGGATGTTTTTCTGGAAAAGATCCAACTAAAGTTGATAGGTCAGCTTCTTATATGGTAAGGTATGTTGCAAAAAACATAGTTGCTGCAGGTCTAGCAGACAAGTGCGAAATACAGGTTGCATACAGCATTGGAGTTGCAGAGCCAGTATCTGTACTAATTCATACATTCAACACCAACAAAATTCCAGAGGAAAAGATAGTTGAGCTTGTGAAAAAGAATTTCAGTTTCAAGCCAGCAGACATAATAAAAACCCTTGACCTTAAGAGGCCAATCTACAGAAAAACAGCTTGTTATGGCCACTTTGGGAGGAATGATCCTGACTTTACATGGGAAAAGACTGATAAAGCAGAGATTTTAAGGAAAGAGGCAGGCTTGTAAGAAAGTCTGCGACGGCAAGCCAATTTTTTTGTTTTATTTTTTCCATTAAGTTCGGAGTTAGAGTTATAGACAAGATTTTCAATAAAATAAAAAATAGTTCTTAGAATCCTCTGCTGCCTATACCAGCTCCGCCGCCAAATCCTCCGCCGCCAAATCCTGAGCCTCCACCAAATCCTCTGCTGCTGCTTGAACTGCTTGGTCCGCCATAGCTTGAGCCTGAATATGATGAATAAGACTCTACTGGCTTTATATGATGTCTGCTTTTTATGTGACTCCAGACAAGGCTTTCAGAGTATTTGCCAGATATGTATCCTGAAAGATATGAATCCATGTCAAGTCCTGGGCCAAAATATGATCTTGAAGAGTCATAATTATTGCTGTCAAACTTGTTTAATATTCTTCTTAATCCGTTATACAAATCAGACATGTCTTCTGCTTTTGCCCTTGTTGTCTTAGCCCCGTCTTTGAGTTTTCTTACTTCCATATCTATTTCTTCAATCCTGTTAACAAGCCTGTCATCTTCAGTGCATGGTGTTGCCCTTGCTCTTGCCTTAAGGTCAGTAATCTGCTGGCTTTTAAGGAATGATTTTAGCTTTTGCACTGCTGCTGAATAATAATGATCTTTAGTATTTTCCATTGATTTCTTTTCTGCTGCATATTCTCTATAAATCTGCACTTCAGAATCAACCTGTGATTCTGTTTTCTTCTTCTCTGCAATTAATGCATCTATCTCTCCAAATATTTTGGTCAAGCCAACAGCATCAGATGCAGCTTTTTCTGCCTTGTTAATTTCTACTTCAAGAGCCTCAAGCTGTGAAACCCTTTCTTCATAGTCTTTTTTCATAAGCTCTGGCATCCTTTTAAGGTAATCATAAGTTTTCTTCACTTCTACAAAACCAATGAATTGCTTCTTGTCGTCATTGTATGCAACAGCTTTTGCAATCCATGCATCAAAGAATCTTGGATGTTCTGGATCATAATTCCTCTTCAATAAATACCTAAAGAACCTATTGCTTTCAATAGCTTTTCTTTTCTGTACAAATTCTGCAGTAGTTGAATTTAAGATTTTTTCATCTTTCTCTAAGTCTGACATTAAAGAGTTAGCTCTCTTTGTTAATGGCTTGTAAGTAGGATCCTTTTTCAATTCTGCTCCTGCTTTTGCTGAAAGTTCATCTCTTCTTGCAACTTCGTCATTTAACTTTTCAGTAAAGTTGTTGACTTTTTCCTGAAGAGTTTCTCTTTTCTCCTCTGACTCTTCCATAATTGAAGTAAGCTCAGTTCTTCTCTGCTGTTTTTGCCTGAATATGCTCTGGACTTCAGCCTGAACTTCCTTTAATGTCTTTTGGATATTATCAGCATCAAGCTCAGGAAGATAAGTATTAGCTAGCCTCAATAAAATATCCTCTCTTTCAGAAGACACTTTCTTTATGCTGCATTCATACTGCTCTACTTCACTATTGACTGCAGAATACTCACTATACAAATTATTAGCAATGCTTTCAATTTCTCTTTTTACTGATTTTCCGCTTTTAGTCATGTTTTATTCCTTTTTTGTTTTTGATAGGATTATGAATATTATTTTAATCAGTCATTTGGTACCATTGAAGTCTTATCTGAAAATGGCAGCACTTCATTTGTGATTAAAGAAGTGTATATTACCTTTTCATTAGGATATCCTCTTACTTTTACTAACAAAGGAGTTTTTTGGTATTCTCCTGAGCCTACAAATTCCCTAAACTCTTCCATCATTCTTTCATCAGAAACCCATCCCAACTCATCACCTGAAATCCTAACGCCGAATGTTTCTGCTGTTACAGTCTTATCTTTTGCTACATCATAAAATGTGAGCGGGATTATATTCCCATTTTTTGTAGCTTGGGCTCTAGCAAAGAAATCAGTTCTTACTACTTTTTTCTTACCCCCTTCAGTTTCATACCATTCAATATCCCAAACAGTTCTTATATTTGGATTTGGATGCTTTACTATAAATACTTCATATTCTTGTGACAATCTAGCTGCTTGCTCTGATAAATCTTGAATTGTTTGTTCTAAATTAGGAATATCAACATTTTTGACATATGTATTCCCTTCTAAATACATCTTTTCTGCCCATTGTTTTGTTGGTTCGTGTTGAACAATATTTATTATAGCTTGGTATGCTTTGTCAAGCTCTGCAGGCATTGGTGCAAACTGATGTACAATTGTTTTGATATCTGCAAGTTCTTGCCTGTATTCTTGTGCTTCTTTCAACTGCCTATACTCTACTGTAGATATACCGGACTGATAGACAGTATTTGCTTTGTTCATCAATACATCCACTGGCTTTGCGCTTCTCACTTCGCCAATAAGAGAATCAAGACTTTTCTTTACAGCAATCAAGCCATCATTGACTGCAATCATGTCCTTTCCTTTGCTTAACTGCTGGCCAACCTGAGACAATATACCTTCAATGGTAGCTGCTGTCTTTCCTGCTTCAATATAATTTTCTTTTGTAACCTGTTCTTCTGTAGGTTTATACTGAGCAAAGAAAGGGTCAGTGCTTCTAAGCTGGTCTTCAGCAAGAGTAATTATCTTATCAAGGTCAGAAGAATCTATTGGCGTTTTTTCAGAAACATAAGTTGAAATTTCTTTCATCTGATTTTTTAGGTTCATCTTAGACTGGAATAAACCATCAATTGTCCTTTCTACAGTAATTTCCTGTTTTGCAAGTTTTGCCTCATGCGCTTTATGCTCTGCATAAGTTATAGTTAGAGCAATACCTGTAACTACTGCGGCTATTATGGCCGGCTTATAGACTCTATTTACCCTATAAACATACAGGTCCATTAGCCTTGTCCTTAAGCCTGTCGGAGGATTTTGGAATACAAAGAAATTGTCATATACTCTTTCTGTTGCCTCTTCTGCAACTTCTTGAGTAATAGAAGTATCATTTCTTGCCTCTGCTGCTGCAACCATGGCATCAGCAAATGCTTTCTTCTCATTTTCTATATTAAATAACCTTTTGACTTCTTCATCATCAGACGCTATCTCGACAGCATGCCTTTTAGCTTCTAAGAATGATGGAATATCAACTTTGCCATCTTTATCTATAGGTAATTTAACAATTCCTTTGTCAACCATAAAATAGGTGGTATTGTAGACTTATTTTTAAATGTTTGTATTTGATACTATTGCTTAATAGCTACAAAAACATAACATTTATAAACAGAGCAATATTCCCTAAAAATATTATGAAAAAAGATCTACAAACATTAACAAAAGGTTATTTACAAAAGGCAGTTAAGGTATTAGACCAGCTTGGAATTCAGCTCCAGAAAGGAGAGGAAAGCCAATTAGCAACATTATTGCAGGAAGTAGTGACTGTTTCTCAGCCTGAAGTGCTGGCTATTGCTGAAACATTGCAGTACATAAGCACATTCAGCCAGATGGTAAGAGACAATGTCGAAGACATGAATGTCTCGCAGAGATATGAAAGAATCACAGGTATGTTTAATTCTATAAGAGACGACTCCAAGACGTTAGTTGAACAGCTAGCAGACGGAAGAATTTCTGCAGGAGAAAGAACACAGCAGTGGTGGATGAAGCTTATAAGAGGAACTCCTCACAAAAGGTTCGAGAAGATAAGAGACCTTTACAACGATGTCACAAGGGATACGAAGGGACAGCTTGACAAAGAAAAGACAATAATGGATGGTTATATGGATTTCAGGTTTGCACTTAAGGATGCAGAAACACTGGCATACAAGGTCATGGAAACACAGGAAAAGAATCTCAATGCTACAAAAGAAAAATTCAGTGCTGCAAAGGCAGCATTTAATGATGCAATGGCAAAGAGTATATCAGACCAGAATAAGTCAAGATTACAGCTTGAAAGAGACGAGGCTGACAGGGCTGTTGTAGAGGAAGATAGGAGGTATCAGCTTATCAAGGATGTAGCTGGGAACTTAAAGAATGGCTATAACGTTGGCGAAGTGCTTGTCGCAAGATTGAGCCAAACACACCAGCTAAAAGACCAGGTTTACAGGAAAGCTATATCATTTTTCACAACAAATGAACATGTATTTACCGTAATGGATGCTGTCTATACGGCTTCTTATGGATTGCATGAGACAACACAGACTGTTGAGGCAATGAAAGAGGGCATGAACAAAAGTCTGGAAGACATAGCTTCGATGGGAAGAGAGCTTGACAAGGAAGCTTTGAAAGCAGGATATGGCGCAACATTCAATGCAACTTCAGTAAAGAAGCTAGTTGACGCAATAGTTGCATTCCAGACTGAATCTGCAACAGAGATTGCAAGATTGAGGCAGGAATCAGCTGACAGTGCAAAGCAGATAGAAGCAATTGTCGAAGACGGCAAGAAGCGCTTCTATGAAGCAAGAGCAAAATACCTTGCAGAACCAGTCAAGCCAGCAAACTAAGTCGGTTTTTGTTTCTTATTCTTCTTTGGCATATTGGCATAAATTGATTTGTAATAAAAAACCTTGGCTCATCCCGATATCTGCCCCAAAAGCTTTAAATTCTTTTGTTAGTCTATTGCCCATAGTATTTATTTCATTAGCTCATCAAAGCATTTTTCATGAAAGTAATAAGTAGAACAAGTTATTTTATCATTCTGTTCTTCAATAACAAGGCTTCTTCCGTCTATTGGTATAAGGCACTTATAGCATGAGGTTGGTCTTTCTATATACTTTAAATTTTTTTTCTTGAAATTTTTATATCCCTCATAAAAATCATCATCAAAAAACTTAATTTCCAGCCTTGTAAATCTAACTATGTTGTCAAGGGTTTCTTCATATTTTGATCCAGGAATAAAACTCATTCTTCCTTGTCATAATCTACTAATGTGAATATATCATGGCCTTTTAGTTTTTCCCTGCCTTTGAGGAAACTTAGTTCTATTAAAAATGCAAGGCCAATGATATCACCGCCAAGCTTTTCAACAAGATCAACAGCTGCCTTGGCAGTTCCGCCTGTTGCCAAAAGATCATCAACAATTAAAACTTTGTTGCCTTTTTTAATTGCATCCTCATGCACTTCAAATGCATCCTTGCTATACTCTGTAATAAACTCCTGTTTTATTGTTTTATATGGAAGCTTGCCGGGTTTTCTCAAAGGAACAAAGCCTGCATGTAATTCATGGGCAAGAACAGCCCCTAAAATAAAGCCCCTAGATTCAGCACTTGCAACAATATTTATTCCCCTACCATCAAAATGATGCATTATCTCTCTTATTACATACCTGAATGCATGTGGATCACTTAACAAGGTTGTTATATCTTTGAACATAACTCCTTTTTTTGGAAAATCAGGTATTGTCCTTATTTTGTCCTTTAATTCCATCATACCACCCTTAGGCATGTTATTGATTGTAATATAAAAGATTTTCTAAATCTTAGAGAAATGCTCCCTGCAAAGCATTCTTACATTTGCAAGTTCTTTCTTTTGGAATTTTTGGTATAATCTCTGCAAGAAGTCTTTTTAATTTTTCAGTGTTATTTTTCATTGTTGCTACTACCTCTTCTCCACTAACCTCGCTGTCCCTCCATACATCATAGTCAGTTACCATTGCAATTGTTGCATAACATATCTCTGCCTCCCTTGCAAGCACAACCTCTGGAGCCATTGTCATGCCGATAATATCCGCATTCCATGATCTAAACATGTTTGATTCTGCTTTTGTTGAGAACCTTGGACCTTCAATAATAACACAACAACCTCTCTCATGATAAGGGAAATGAAGTCTTTTTGCTTCTTTTGCAAGAACTTTCCTTAGTATAGGGCAGCATGGCTCTGCAACTGAAATATGACAGACCTGTGAGCCTATGTAGAATGTTGTTTCCCTTTTATAAGTTCTGTCAATAAACTGGTCTGTGAAAACAAAATCACCTGGCTTCATGCCCTCGTTTAATGAGCCGACTGCAGAAGGCGCAAGTATATGGGTTACACCAAGCTTTTTCAAAGCATATATATTTGCCCTATAGTTAACATTGCTTGGATTAATAGTATGATTAGAACCATGCCTTGGAATGAAAAATACATCTCTTCCTTTTAATTTTCCAGCTGTTATTAAATCAGAAGTTGCTCCGTAAGGCGTATGAACTTTTATTTTTTTTACATTCTCAAAAAGCCTTGGATCATGAACACCAGAACCCCCAATAATACCAATCTTAATTGCCATACAAACAAGACTGAATTAGAAATATAAAAATGTTACTATTTTAAAATAGAAATAAATTTTATTTGGCTTTTTTGCTTGTCTCAACCTTATCAGAGATTATAGCAGAGTTGCCGCTTGGATCCTCAATTGTTATCTTGAGCTTTTCATCGCCCCACATCACTCTATTTAGTTTTTTTATCAGCTTTCTTGCCTTCTTTTTTTTATCATCATCCTCGATTTCTTCAGCAAGTGTTTCAATCTGGTGCTTTACTCTTCTTAGTATGCCCTCAACATTTGTTATATAGCCATTTGAGGCAGGACCAGGAGTAATTGTTGTAATATGGGGTATTTTTACTGTTGCCTGTGATGACTTGATAATCCTTATTTTCATATCCTCTTCAGAGTTTATCTCTATTGTCTGTTTTAGTGGCTCTTTCTGCTCAGCAGCCTCAACATCTGCAACATGATACTTGCAGTTTGAGCAGGTCATTGAGAAAACAAATGTTTTTCCAAAGAAAGGAATTTCAACCTCTTCCTGCATCATTGTTAAGTTTGCAGTATTGCACATAGGGCATTGCTGTTTTTCAATTGTTTCTGGCTTTTCCATGGTTTTTTTAGAAATTAGTTTATATAAAAAGTTTTTGTTTTCAATTATTTTGTTTTGGTTAAATCCTCAACAACAGAGATTATTACAAGCCTCATATAAGCTATAACTGGGAAGATTAATATTATCCCAACAATAATCATAAGAGTTGTGCTTATTATAAAGATTAATTTGAGTATAATATCAATAAGAACAAAACCTAAAATAAATAGGATATACATACAAGCTATTGTTGAAAATTCTTTGGTAGCTAAAGAAAATGACTTTTTTATTGAGTCAATAAAGCCGTACTTCTTGATTAATGCATATGATATAAATGCAAAATAACAAATAACAGCCACTAACATAAGTGAGAATACACTAACAGTTCCAAGATTTGATGGAGTCCTTAAGACTTGGGTGTAAATAACTGCTTTTACATAGAAATAAATAATTATCATAACTATTAAATACCAAACAAAATTGAGTGTAAAAAATCTCTTGACATATTCTGCTGGCTTTGTTTTTATTTTAAACATTTTGTGGGCAATGAACCAGTTTATTCCCTGTGATATACAGTAAATAGCATAAGTCAGAACAGCAAGACCGCCTATCCAGAATCCAATATTAATAATAAGAGAGTTCATCTGCTGCTGGTTGGACAAGACGTTTAGGGCAACATTAGCTTGTGTTAGGCCCTGCAATGATTCTCCGGTAAGCATAAGCAATGAAATTACCTTCTTCATAATGTTTCCTAAAAAGAAATTATAAACAATAAAGAAGACAAATAAGAACAAAAGATCAATAAAAAATGGAACAACAATATAAGAGGGGTTTTTCCTTATGGCCTTGCAGGAATCAGCAAAGCCCTTTATTAGAATTTTCTTTTTAAGTTTCATCTTGTTCTTCTTCATCAGAATCATAGGTGCTGCAGTCAACTATTATTTTTATGTCCTTTGTTTTTATTTTATTTCCACAGCACTCGCCTTCGTGGCCTTCCGTGCTCTTTGAATGCAGTAGCTCAAATTGCATATGGCAATCTTCCTCTTCCTCAATACAGCCCTCTTTCTCATCTTTTTCTTTTAATACAACAACTGCTGCATCACCTTGGTTTGGTTTAGAATTTAATTTAAGCGTGATATCCTCAAAAGATATAACCCAATTATCAGGATATTCTCCTTCAGATAAAATCTTGTCTTCAAGAATTATCCATTTGCCTTCGTTGTCTTGTGTTACTTCATAAATTTTATAATAACCCTCAGAAATTGAAATTATTGCAAACTGCTTGTATTTATTTGGACGCTTGATAAAAGTTAAATCAAGTTTTGGATTATCATCTAATTTATAGGTGTTAATTAAATCCTGTGAACTGTCGCAGCATATACTTTCAACTAATATATTTGGAATATCTTCTTCCCAGATACCGTCCTTTGAAATCTTGAACTGGCCGCTATCTAGCTTCTTGTTCTGGCTGTCTGTTAAACTCCACTTTAGGTATTTTGGTATTGGGTTATCTGACTCAGGGCTTTCTACTTCTATTTCTACATTAAAGTTTATTATTTCATCTCTTGAATAAGAGTCTTTCAAACTTCTTCCATCTGAAGGCTGGACACTTACAAATCTTGCTTCCCCATACTTTCCAATTATGTAAGCACATCTGAACTCTCCGCTTTTTGAGTCAAGCTTGCAGTCAGCAGGGGCCTTTTCACCTATGTCTTTTATTTCACTGACTTTTGTTGTTGTCTGTGATTGGCCAGTGTTGTCTGTCCAGTCCCACTCAATAACTGCCTTGTCATACCTTACAAGGGAATCAGGAATATCAATATAAAACTCATCAGTATAAAGGTCGCCTGCACTTAAACTTCCTGATGCAACATTATATCTCTCTTCCTTGCCCCTGTAAAAGCAGTCGCATCTTCCCTCTGGACATGAGTTATCATTTGAGCATTGCAGATAAACATTATAGTTCAGGTCTGCTCCTGCAATAATGCCTGCGCCAATATGATAGATATAGGTTGTTCTTCCATAATCAAGTGGATTAGAGCCCATAAAGCGCCTTGTTGTTGGATATAAGAAGCCCTCGCTTCCCAATGTAGGCATTCCAACCTCTGCACTTAGCATTGTGTCAAGGTCAAACTCACCCCAATCACCTGTAAATGCAACTAAGCATGCAGAGTGTATAAGTTTTCTTTCATTGAACATTGTGTTGTACATGCCAGTCTGTCCATATCTTGAAGAAACAGAGTCAGCAACATTTTTTCCAGCAGTTGATATTTTTTGCATTACTCCTACAAGGCCCCCTGTGATTTCCTCGTCTGCTCCAAGGGCAAGTGATTCACCTGTGCATGTTATGACATCATAAATCATGTCACATACATAGGTTGTAAGCACTGCCTTGCACACACCAGCACTTCCCTCGCCTGTTATCATTATTGTTTCAAAGCACTGCTTCACAGCCTCAAGAATCTGCTTCCATAGATTAAGCCAGCCAGAAACAGCAGGCAAACATACGGCCTGCACAGACCTTATAATATCTGATGTAGGGTCAAGGATGTAATTATTCGTTCCTTCAATACCTCTCCTTGACTGGACATCAGGGGGTATTTTAATCTCTTTGCCATCAATAGTATAAATTCCTTTTTCTTCATTTATGTTTAACTTTTCACCATCACAGCTATAATAAATATCCTTTTCGCCTTCTTTTCCAACATACACCTTAGAGCCTTCTTGAGTCCCTGCTTCAATCTCTGTTATCTGGCCAATGCAAACACTGCCATCAGGATAAACTAAATAAACAGTTTGCTTGCTTCCAGAGCCGACTGTTACAACAGTTGTTTCCTGCTCTTTTGCTTTTTCGCAGAATGCAAGGCCCTCTGATATTTTGTCAAAGAAGCTTTCCTCTCTTTCTCCTTCTTTTGCACTAGCCCTTTCCCATTCATCAAGAGTCATGAATGCAGAATCCCAGGCACGTTTGTATTCTTCTTCGCATTCCTCTGAATCCTTGCCAAACATCCCATCTATTCCTTCACAGAGATTAACTTTTGTTATGCTGTCCTTATATGTTTCAATGTGATAATCGAGAGAAGGTACGCTTGGGCAGAATATTCTGTCGCATATCCAGTTCCTTGTTTTTTCAAACTCTCTTAATTCTTTAAGGTTTTGCAAACATCCATCACAATCAAACTCAATAAGATTGCCACTATCATCTGTTGTAGAAGGTACAGAACATGTATCATCACCATTTATTAATGCAATTTTTGCCTGATCCTTTACGCCAACACATGAAAATTCAACACTTGCTGATTTAAAGAAGTGAACAAGCCATGAGCCCAAGCATCCAATAAAAGTATATTTTTTAACAGTGTCAACTGGTTTTTTTATTGCGTCAATAAGGTTTATAGTTGAATTCAGGAAATTTACAGTTGCATTCAATAATTCTTTTGGAATCTTGTCAAGAGGAATTTCTTTGTCAACCATTATGCTGATTGTCCAGCACTCTCTTTGAGTGTTTTCAACAATATCGCCATTCATATCCTCATATTCATAGTATATATCAAGCCTTAGCGGTATTTTTATGAAACTAAGGTTATTAAGCTCTTCTTTTGTATAAGGCCAGGTATTTAAATTTACAATAAAATACCCAATTGTGTAATCATCATTCCAGTAGCTTGTTGCAGCTCCTGGAAATAGCTCGTCCTGAAATTTTTCTTGTGATGACATGCTTAATTCATAGCTTGTAAGCTGGGGCTCGCTTGTTAAAGCAACCTCACTGGGATCAGTTCTCCCTCTGTATGTAAGATTAATCGGAAAGCTGAACTGTGCTATTCCCTGTATCAAATGCTCTGGTATTACAACATCAGGTGTTATCTTGCCTGTTTTTACATCCCAGTCAGAGCCATATCCACAGAGAGTGTATGTAATAATATCCTCAATAGTTGTTTCTCTGCCATAATCATCTGTTGCAACTATTTTTATCTTGTTTTGCCATGCATTCCCTTCCTGTGTTCCAACAGTTATGGTCTTGTCTATTGTACTTATTTTAATGCTCTTATCAAGATTTATGTCAATTTCAAAATTACCCTCAGAATCAGATTTTCCAGAGTATTTCTTGTTTTCATTAACAAAAACATCTATATTTATATTTGCTTTATTGACCTGGCCCTTGACTGTCTGCTCTGCTGTGTATGCAGGGCTCAGCTCATATACATTGTTGTAAATTATCTGGGGCTGCTCTGAATCGCAGAAAACATTAAACTCATTTATAACAGAATTTCCGCCAGCATCTGTTGAGTTAATTTTTATCTTGTTCTCTCCCTCTATTAAGGTTATACCTATTGAAATTGTATTGTCTTCATTTGAGCTTGCTGTGCCATAATAGTTTGAATTAAGACTGACTTCAATTACCACTGGCTCATTGGTTGTCCCCTTAACATCAATAAATGGCTCACTAACTTTTTCTTTTGGTTTTTCTATGCTTACAGAAGGAGGAGTCTTATCCTCAATAATTTGTTCTTCATCCTGTGCAAAAACAGTTGCACTGTAAACAGGCATAAACAATACAAGCAGTATGCAGCTGATTGCTGTTAGCTTTAGTTTTATGTCTTTCATTATCATCATCATTCAAATTTTGGCATTAATTCATTATTATTTTTGTTCTCATTTAAGAACTTTACCATAGCAAGCTTATCCTCATCTGTTTTAGCAACACCTCTGTCATAAACATAAAATATTATTTTGTCCTTGACAATAATATTATTATAACTTACATCCCAGTCTGCTTTAAAGCCGCCTGTAAGCACATCACCATTCATAAGGAGGATCTCAAGATAATAGCTGGCGTCATTTTCAATTAGCTCTATTTCTTCCATTCCCTCTTCTTTTGGATATGCTGCAAATACATCATGAGTTTTGTTTAATGATTTGATGTATATTGCTGCTTTTTCATTATTGACCAAATCACTTACTATTTTTTCATTATCTTCATCAATCTTGACTTTCATAACCTTAAAATCAAAGCTCTTCAAAGGGTCCATCATAATTAAAATATCATTCTTTTCATCACTAACCTGCTGTTCTGCTCTTAAAAAGCCTGGTTTTTCTGCTATTATTATCCCGTTAATACATGCTGAAGGCAGCTTTGTTTTTAGTCTATACCTGTTTGCTTCTGACTTTATAAAGCCTAAATTGCATTGGTATTTTATGCAGTTAAATGAAATGCTCACATTATTTATATCCTTTTTTGTCCTTGAGTCTTTGGCATTAATAACATAGTCCTCTTCTGTTAATTCATTACAAAACCCTGCATCCTGATAGCTTGCAAGCTTTGTTATCCCGAAGTCAGACCTATCTCCCTGGTTGTGGTTAATTAAAACAGGAAATGCAAACCTAAAAACATATCCCTCTCCATTGAATGACTTGTCATCCCTTATTGCTATTTCAACAGGATAAATAACATCATATGTGAAATGATATATATTTATACAGAGCATACTAAGATAATTTGGAGAGCCCTCAACCATATTTGAATTCATAACATCTCCATTGCTTGGTCTTGCCTCAAGCTCAAGGCCCCAGTCTTTCATGTATCTTATTCCTGCTTTCATATCATCAAAGTTTTCACTTACAGGAGCCCAGAAAAAATGATTGTATTCATAAATATCTTCTGGTATGTCTTTTGGCATTGGATCCTTTTCAATATTTATCTCTTGGAATTTCTTGTATATCACAGGATCATACAAAAATGGAATATAATCTGTTTTGTCAATTCTTATTTTTGGCAGATTATAATATAATAAATCTTTAACATCCTGCTCAACCTCTAGCTTGCTCCACTCAAGCCCCTTGCATGAGAAAACCAGATCTGTAAAAGGTATTTCAGGGTCAAGTGCCATTAAGTCAATTGTTGTTTTTTCAAGAAACATATCTTTGTTTTCTGCATTCATTATTCCCTTTGCAAGCCTGTAAATCTTCTTAAGCCTCACAGGGACAGATGTTGTATATAAAGACCATTCAGTTATCTTGTCACCTTTCCTGTTTTTGATAACAAGAAGATAGTCTGCTGTTATAATAACCTCTTCTTCTGCTATAATTGTTTTTGTATTTATTTCTCCTTTTTCTTCTATGATAAACTCATCAAAATCAGAGAAATTTTTTAAGCAGGCTTTAAGGTTTTCTGAAACATAGTCTGATATCTGGGACTGCATATTAGCTAATGTTGGGGAAGTATCAGCTCCGTTAAGATACCAGTATGGCAGCTTTACTGGCCCTCCAACATTGATATAAGCCTGGGGATTCATGGCTATTTCCTCTGGTATCTCAACATAGCCGGACTGCATTCCAAGCCTTATAACAGCTTTTTCACCAATATCCTGCATGCAGCTCTCAACATATCTTTTAATAGGCGCAATTTCCTGCGGCACAACAATCTCTGGACTGAAAAAAGTTGTTTTTTCCCTCAGGTAAAAGAAAAGCAAAAATCCCAGAATAACAAGAACTCCAATTATTACAAAGACTGTTATCTGACCTCTTTTTTTCATAATCCTCACTTAAGAATATTCTATGACAAGGTATATTTAAATTTTGTGGTGAATTCTCTATGATTTTAATATAACAGCTGCAATATAAAACCTCATCCATACTGCATAAATAACCAGGAAAATTAATGAGAATAAAGAGCTAAGCCATGCTGGAAAAATATTAAAGGGAATTGTAATTACAGCTAGCAAAACAAAGACAAGGCTCATTATCAGGCATGGAATATACAGCAAATGAATTTTTTTAACCCCAACATCAAATGTATTTTTAAAAGAATCCAATATTTTGTTTTTCTTTGTAAAATAAAAATATAAAATCCATATAAAGTTAACTAGATAGAGCATTATTGGCAGAAGGATAAAAGTGAATAAAACTAATAATATAAACATAACAAGGCCCGTGTTAACTCCTGTAGTTGAAAAAAACAAAAATACTGACTTAAAAAATCCAAAGCAGATTACTGCTATGAAAAATATAATTATTGATAAAGGGATGCAGGTCAGGTTTAACAACAAAAATTTCTTGAAATAATCCAGATTAAATTTCTTTTTTAGTATTGTGTTCCATATAAAACCCTGAAAAAAAGACCATGCCAAAAACAAAAATATAATTAATAGCAGTGAACAGACCAGTGTTCCGTAGTAGAAGCTTTTCAGTGCAGCAAGTTCTTCCAAAGCATTTTCAGTAAGCATTTCCAGCTCTAATCCGCTTATTCTTGATGCAGAACTGCTTACCCATATGCTCCATAAAAAGAGCGCAATATAAGAAACTAAGATAAAGAGTAAGTCAAATACCATCACTAAAAAAAATCTTTTTTTGTCAAGCTTAAAACTTTTTTTAAATAAATTTATTTGGTTAGTTAAGTAAGTCATTTTACCACCCAGACTGGCCAGTTGATGTGCTGGAAACAGCTGTTGAGCTTGCTGGCTTAGAAATTTCAACAGAGCCTAAATCAACCTCAACTATCTTGTTGCAGAGCTTATCATCCTTAAGAGCATTTCTAAATTCTAGGTTTAAATTTTCTGTATTATAGAATTTGAGGCATACCTCTTCATAAATCTTGTCTTTGTATCTTACTATTGCATTCTCTCCTGTTCCGCTGTAGGTTTTATCTGCTTCAAGCTTTATTTTGTCAGCCATTCCATCATTGTCAAGGTCAACAACATTTCCGTCTATCAAAAGCTCAAATGTGACGTTTCCCATTCCATAAGGATTAACACCAAAGGTTATTTTATAGAAATATAATGTTTGATTGTTTGTTTTTATTGCAGAGCTTCTTTCTCCCTCAACATGGGCTGCAAACCCAATAACATTGTTTATGTTTACAACAGCAATGCTGTCTGGTATTTTTTCAATCTTTGAATGGCATACACTTTCTTCCCACTTACCGCTTATTATTCTACCAATAACAGTTTCTGAGAAGAACTCATCAGCTTTCTTTCTCCAGTTTGTTATAAAATCAATATCAAGCCAGCTGTTCAATAGGTTTGAGAGTGCTATTCCTCCACGTGCAGCCCTAACAGCTTCTTCAAATGCCGGGCCTATCAATGATTTTGTGACCATTGCTTTTGCTTCTTTAACTTTTGAGTTATCTTCACTTACTTCGTTTCCATTAAGAATATACTTATAACTGCCATCTTTCTGCTTTTCAATTATTATTATATTATCTTTATCGATTCTAAATGCAAATGGAACATATCCTGCAAAGTATATCTTTTCTGAGCCATCAGTTTGTTTTCTCCCAAAAACATAGCCCTTATAATAGTTAAAACTTCCAAAAGCATAATAAGTTGTTTGCGCTTCGCCATCCTCAAAATCTGTTAGAATGTTGCCATCTTTATCTATGGATAGGATTTTTTTATTTTCTTCCTTTAAAACTGTGCCATCAAAGGTTCCGTAAAACTTAATCTTTTCACTGCCTCTTATGATGGTTATTGTTCCATCTAGGTTTCCTTCTTCTGTGTTTTTATTGTAAAACTCCAAAGTGCCTCCGCCATTTAATGTTTGTAAAGTGTGTAGGGTATTTTCACCTTCCTTAGGGGTATAGGTAAACATATAAGTAGATATTCCATTTTCATCTTTAATTATACTTAAATCGCTAGTATCACCATCTTTAACTGCCTTTAATACACCAAATTCATAATAAACATTACTCAACCCCAACTCTCCAATCTTTTCAATTTCTTGATCTCTAAACTTAGCATAAGTAATTATATCATTTTCCCAGGTTTTTGTGGTTTCTGTTTGGGGGGTTATTACTGTTTTTATTGTTATATCATCTTCAAGTTTCTTAATATATGTTTTTGATTCTATTTCATTATATTTGTCCCAGACAATTTCAACATTAGTAGAAACACCACCATACTTTGCAGTGTATGTAAGCTTGTTGTCTTTTGAATTCCATTTTACATTGCTGAATCCCTCTTTTTCACTATTAAATATATTTCCAATCTCATCCATTAACTCAGTAGGCACATATATCTTAGGTTTTTCTATTTTTGTTTCTTCAGATCCCTCTGAAGTGGTTTCACTTTTTTCTATTCCAATTATTTCTAATTCAGTTTTTCCGTCAGGACTTGTTACAGAATTTGATTTTTCTATCTGTTTCAGTGGAATTCCTGTTGGAAGTTTTGTTATTTCTTCATCAAGACTGATCGTGTCTTTTGGTTTAGTTTCATCAGTATAACTCAATTCAATCCAAACTTTTGATATTCCTATTTGGTTTATTTCTCTTATTCTGATTTTACTTTCTACGTTATCTTCATGAGAAATATAAGTTTCATAATAAGTTTGGGATTGTATTTGATCTTTTTCATCAAAAGTAATTACAGCAAAATACTCCTTTTCTATGCCAGATTCAGGATTGAGATTTATTGCACTAAATTTGAGGTCATCTCCTTCGACAAATTCTGGATTTTCTAGTCCAATTAGTATTTCTTTAACAGCATTAAACCTTCCTGATGATATTTTAATTGATTTGCCATTTTCATAGAGTACTGTTATAGTACCATCTTGATTTTCAGTAATTTTTGGCCACATACCATTACCATGAACAATGCTTCCAGCTAATAAGACAAGCATTACAATTGTTAAAATCATTGAAACTGTTTTTGCTTTTTTCATCTTCTTATTCTTATTCTCCTGTTTCTTCCTCATTTGTTTCTTCTTCTGCTACTTCTTCTGTTGTTTCAGGCATTGGTTTTAGGGCCTCCTCGCATACATCGCCGCTTATCCACCAGCTTTTTGTGTCAGCAAAGCCTATTATGTCCTCTGCAATAGATGCCATTGTTGGTACTAAATGGCCTATCACGCAAACAGCATGGCCAGCCATTGTTGGCTGCATTTCACAATAAAAGTTAAGTCCTCCGAATATAAGTCCTAATGGATCTGAAAAAATTGTTTCAACATATTCTGCAAGTCCCTTGAAAAACCCTGCAAAGGGTATTATCTGGAATATCTCTCCAAATATAAAAACACATTCAAGATATGATTTCTGCTCATCACAGACAGACAATGGAATCCCCTCATCAGCTGCTTTCTTGAGGCATAACACATAATAACATTCTACCTGCCTTGCCTTCTGCAGACCATGTATTATTCCGGGAATGCATCCTGTTGCAAGGCTTAAAACAATGCTGTCTTTTGGGCTTGTTGGCCAGAAGGTTGCTCCCTCACCACTATTAAACCTCATTTCCTTGAATATCTCAAGACCCTTGTTCTGGTCTATGATATCAGTATACCAGCCGCCCCAGATTGTTGTATCGCAGGAAATATATTTGCAGTATTTGTCTGTGTATTCAAGCACTTGTTTATACATTTTGTTAGTTGTTAAAGAAACAGTCTGAATAGTCTTTGCAAATCCAGTCCATTCAAATGCAGAGGCAAGTGCCTCAATATCAGCAATTGCCTGATTTATTTTTCCAAATGTCTGGATTAGCTTGCATAATTTTTCCAGAACATTCAATATTTTTTCAAGTGTTGTTATCCATTCCTGCTTTACAAGCCAGCTGTCCTGTGCTTCATTTATCTTGTCCTTAACATTCTGGCTTAACTCCCCAAGCGGCATATTGTAAAAGTCTATTGTAAAATCAGCATGCTCTTTCTCTGCATTTTGCATGATTATATCACATACTCTTGATATAATAAGAAGTGTGCAGTTAACTGATAATGATGAATTAGGCATGCTTTCCTGGTTTAATGTTAAAACAATATAAGGATCATTGGATTTTTCATTAATCAGTTCATAGCTGCTGATATAACTCATATCTCCAGTGCATTCAAGGTCAAGTGCAATTATGGATATCTCTGAAGCAGATATTGTCTTTAAGCTGAGATGAACATACTCTTTTTGGTTTATTAGTTCAGTTGTCTGCCTGTCAATTGCAAGAGGCATTTTTTCAATATTACTAATTTTCCAGTAATCCGGGTTTTCCTCATCACTTATTCCCAAAACCTTGATATCCATATTTTTTTCAGCTTTATTCCCAACAAAATCAATAAACTTGAACTTTAAAATTCCTTCAAGTGGTCCTGAAGCAACAGGCATTGTTTCAAATTCACATATCCAATTTGTTTCATTTTTTGTGCATAAGGCTTTTTCATCCTTGCCTAAGCCAATTGCTGATAAATCCATGCTTGCTGTAACAGGTGTTTTATCCTTGAGAACTGCTTTAATATGAAGCTTGTCTCCTGATACTATATCTTGGATATAAGAATCATTTTTAGCCAAAGGCTTGATTTCTATCTCGCCTATCAAGACAGGAGCCTTGGTGTCAAGAATAAATGTTTCTGAGAGCACGCTGTTATCAAGGTCAACACTGTTTCCAGCATCATCCTCTGAATTAGGGCTAACAATCACTTTTACAGATGAGCCATCTGATGCACCAAATGCAATATTATTAAAGCTGCATTTCCAGTTTTCTCCGCTTTTAGCACAGCTATCTGCCTGTATCTTCTTACTTTCAACAAGAAGCCAGAGCTTATTTAGGTTAAAGCCAGAGTCTTTTTCCTGGATTTCAACAATTATCTCATTGTTTTTCCCAGCATATTTTATATTATCATATTCTCCAATTGTGTTTTTTATTGATTTGACAACAGGGCTTGTCTTGTCAAGCTTGAATTCATGGCTTAAGCTTTGCTTTGCACTGTTGCCAACAGCATCTGTTGCCTCAACCTCAATAGTAATTTTGCCAGAATCACCAAGCTTTATTGTTACTGGCCATGTGCATGTTGAAATGCCATTATTATTAACACAGCTGGCTGTCTTGTTTTTATAGCCTGAATCTTCTTTATTTAATTCAGATAAATCAGCAACAACCTTATCCAATGATTCATCCTCAACTTCTATGCTCACAACTGCTGATAGTGGTTTTGTTGAGACATAATTTATTTCATTGCCCTCAGATGTAATCTTAAATGAATCCTTATTGATCTTTGGATTTGTTTCATCAACTATCAAAGTTTCACATTTAAGCTCTGAAACCTGGTTAAGTTTGTCATATGCTGCTATGCATACATTAGCAGAGCCTGTTCCTGAAACAAAGTCAGATGTTTTAAACTGCAATTCTCTTGAATCAATGAATGAATCATTAATGTTCATTTCCTTAACAACAGCTGCCATATCATTCTTGCAGATGATTATTTTGCTTAGTCCAGAGCCAATGCTTGTTTCATAAGCATAATCCCTTATGCTATACTTTAGAGTTAGATTTCCTTTTTTTGTTATCTTTGGCATTATGTTGAATGATTCTATTGTAGGGCCTTTTCCATCAACAATAAATGTTCCTGCATAAGTGCCAGCTGTTTTTTCAGAATCATCTTTTAATGTTATTGTGAATGAATGTTTCTTTGCCTCTAATGTGTTTTTGTTTATGCCTAAAAAGCATGTAAAGTAATCATTAGATGCCCTGCAGTTGTTAAACTGAATATCATTGAAAAATACCTGGCTAGGCAGTATGTTTTCATCGCCTGCAATAGAAACATCTGCCTTAACATATGTTAAATCATTTTCTTTTCTATAGCCCTGCAGTTCATCCTTGCCGAAAATCCCGACATTGTTTATCCCTGCAAAAACACTTGCACTATATACTGGAAGTGCAACTATCATGCATATCATAAGCAATGCAGTTATTTTTTTGTTCATTTTAAGATTGGCTCTAAACTTGTTCTGTAATTTTTTGAATATTCCTGTATTTTGTTTATCTCATCAATATCATCATGCTTTCTTTCGCTCTCTGGAATGCCTGGAATATCTATGTATAATAAATAAAATTCTATATTATCATAACCTATTATATCATTTAAATCCCAGGCAATGGTTTCATCAAATACAAGCCCTCCGGCAGGGAAAGGATTAAACTCAATCTCTGGAAGAGTAGCAATTGGGAAAAACAAGAACATCTTTTTCTCTTCAGGTATCACAATATTTTCATTTAAGATAAGCTGGATATTAACCTTGTATTTTCCAGGAGCAATCCTCAGCTCAGATAACTCATCCTGGCCGCCTATATACTGAGCTGCTGTTGAAAACTCTTCCTCGCCTTTTTTGCCGATTCTTTCAAGTGTTAATATTGCCTGTTCTTTAGTTGATAACCCCAAAGCATTATTGCTGAAAGTCCAGCCATCATCTGTTTTTACTATTTCTTTCTTTTTTATTTCAATATTCTTGTATAGCAATGGCTCGAGCTTTGTTAATGGCAAAATCATATCTTTATCAACTTCTGTGCTTAAAAATTCAGAGTAGCCAAGAAAGTCTGGCTTTGAAAATGTTATTATGCCTCCTGCGCAGACAGGGAATTTTGCTTCCAGAACAGCCTGATTATTTGTTTCTCCAATAAAACATGAATCAGTGCCGCAGCTGTAATATATCATAACACCATCTAAAGCCTGATTTGTTTGTGCATCTGCTGTTGTTATTTTTATGTTGCCGCTGTTTCTTTTGTTAATGTCGCAGAACATTGATGCTTCATCAGATTTTTGCTTTAAAGATACAAATGATGAATTAATTGCTTCGTTGTTTCTTATATTTGCCTCAAGAGCAAACCTAAATGAGTAACCCTTGCCATGGAATGCATCCGGGCTTTTTATTGTTATAACAACAGGATAAGATATATCATAAAGAAAGTTATACCTCTGGATTCCTACTCCCAATGGAAGAATATTTGTTGATGCAGACTCAGGCATTATAATCCCTGATTTTGTGTTAATGTCAAAATAAACAGGCCACCAGCCCAAATAAATAAAATCAGCTCCAAGATTTTTGTAAGAGTCTCCATATGATGGAATTACCATCTGGCCATAAACCCTTTGCTTTATTCTATCATCAAAAATTCTTTTTTTATAGTTCAAAGTGTCTTCAACCTGAAGAAGAGGAACATAGCTCATAAGCATTGCCTCAAGTTTTGTCTTGACAGATGGCTTTGTCCAGTACACAGGAGAGCTTAACTCAAATTCAGAGCCAGCCATTGGCGGCAGTTTTTCATTGTCTATGTCTGAGAAGCCAGCTATTAGATTAAGGGTATTTAATTCAAGAAAATGATAATTTATTTCATCGCTTGTTATCATAAATGCAAGCTCATAAACATTTTTCAGGTTTACAGGAATTGTTGTAAAAAAATTAGATGCCCTTGATTTTACCTTGCCTTTGGTTATTTCAAGAGGATAATCAACTGAAACAAGAACATCATTATCTTTTATTGTTGTTGTGGTTGTTATTTTTCCTAATTCTCTTACTTCAAAGCCCTGGTCTTCAAAATCACTGAAATCATTAAGGCATTCATTTAAGTTAAAATTAACATACTGGTCTATCTGTGCTTCTATTGAAGAATCCATTAATTGCCTTTCCTCGCCTTTTTTGTATTCACTTTTCAAATCAGGCATTTCTGATGAGAACTCGCAATTGCCAGAGCAGTCATTACTGCTTTTTAAATACCACCAATAAGCAATATTCATAGAACTTTCTGGCGAAAACTCAACTGCCATTGAGCTACTTGGGTCAGCTGTATGTGTAATTCCAAACCTGGAAATATCTGTATAGCCGCCAGATTCACCAATAAGAACTACTGCATCAGTTGCTGTCTTGTCAATGCACTGCTCAATAAAGATTTTTATTGGATATAGTTCTGTTGGTATTTTTTCAATTATTGGCCCAATCTCTTCTGTTCTTGAGATTCTTGATTTTATATATAAGGTTAGGCCAAAAGCAAGCAGAATTATTATTCCTATTATTATAAATACACTAATCTGGCCTCTCTTTTTCAACATATTCCCTCTACCAGTTTCTTCTCTTGCTATATATATAAAACTTTTGTTTTTTAGTTGAAAAACAAGAAAAACAAGAAAATTTTAACTTACAATTGTATTTTCTTTTACTCCTTCAACTGTTATTTCCTGTTTTTTTGTTTTGAGTGGCCTTCCATTGTAAAGAACATGGCCCTTGCTGTCTGTTTTCATTTCTATTTCCTTGAACTCGCTGAATTCAACACAGGCTTTTGGCTTTTTTTCAATGCCATCAACAAAAACATCATCACCTGCAATGCTTTTTTCTGCTGAAAGCAGTTTTACAATTTCTTTGCCTTGTTTTTCTTCAACAGCAGCCAACAGCATGCCATTGCTTTCAATTCCCCTTAGCTTTGCTGGCTTAAGGTTTGTTACAACAACAATATTTCTTGCTTTAAGCTCTTCCTTTGAATAGTTTTCTTTTATTCCAGCAACAATCTGCCTTTGCTCTTTTCCAAGATCAATCTTTAAAACAATTAATTTGTCAGCATCAGGATGGTCTTTAACAGAAATAATCTTTGCAACCTTCAAATCAAGCTTTGAAAATACATCTTTGATATTTTCTTCTCTTTTTTCCTCCACTTTTTTCCCTCCAAAATCTTTTTTGAATTTTTTAACATCCTTGTCCTCAAGCTTATTGAATAACGGCTCAGCTTTGTTTATTTTATGGCCTTTCTTTAACAAAATCTTTCCAAGCTCTTTCCATCCAAGCTCTTTGATGTTTAGCTGTTTACAAATATTTGATGATGTTTCAGGCATATAAGGTCTTATTAATATTGACAAGTCTTTTGTTATGTTTGCACATAAAGCTAAGCAGGTTTCTGCTTTTTGCTTGTTTTCATTTATTGCTTTCCATGGCTCTGCTTCTTGGAAATACTGGTTTCCTAATTTTGAAATATGCATTATTTTCTTTAATGCTTCCTTTAGCTGGATATCATCAAGAAGCCCTGTTATTTTTTTAATCTCATTATTTATTTCTTTAAGCAGTTTTTCATGTTTTTTGTCAGGCCTTGTTTCTGGAATCTCTGAATTGCAAAATCTATTAATAAATGAAATTGTCCTGTTGATGAAATTTCCAAGATTAGCAACAAGCTCATTGTTTATCTTGCTCTGGAAGTCTTCCCATGAGAAGTCTGTGTCAGCTTTCTCCGGCCTGTTGACCATAACATAATATCTCCATATATCTGCCTTAATACCTGTTTTAATTGCATCATCTCCAAAAACACCAAGATTTCGGCTTTTTGAGAACTGGCCGCCCTCATAGTTTATGTACTCATTTGATGAAATCCTGTCCAATAAAATATAATTATCCTTTGTTCCAATCAGCGATGCAGGAAACAAGACAGTATGAAATGGTATGTTGTCCTTTCCCATGAACTGCACTAATTTAACATCTTTTCCAAACCAGTATTTCTTCCAGTCTTTTCTGCATTCTTTTGTTATAGAAATATAGCCAATAGGAGCATCAAACCATGAATAAAAAACCTTTTTTTCAAAGCCCTTTAGCGGAACTTGGATTCCCCATTTAAGGTCGCGGGTTATACATCTCTGCTTTAACCCATCCCTTAACCATGCCTCAGTCATTGTTTTTGCATTTTGCGACCATCTGCCTTTTACAGCCTGCTTCTTAATATATTTCTCAAGCAATGGAGCAAGTTTTGGAAGATCAATAAAAAGATGCTCACTCTCCCTTGTGATTGGTTTTGTTCCGCAGATTTTGCACCTTGCATCAACAAGCTCTGTTGCATTAAGCAATGCACCGCAGTTCTCGCACTGGTCTCCGCGCGCATTCTTATAGCCGCATTTCGGGCATGTGCCTTCAACAAACCTGTCTGCAAGAAACTTTTTGCATTTTGGGCAGTATGCCTGCTCCAGAATATCTTTTCTTATAAAGCCATTCTTGTTTAGTTTTTTGAATATATCCTGTGTTATATCAAGGTTTTCTTTTGATGAAGTCCTGCCAAAGCAGTCAAATGAGCATTCAAACCATTCATAAATCTTCTTGTGTATCTTAAAGTATTTCTCACATACCTCTTTTGGCGTTATTCCCTCTTCTATTGCCTTTGTTTCTGTTGTTGTGCCGTGCTCATCTGTGCCAAGCACAGAGATAACATTAACTCCATATAATTTCAAGAAGCGCGTATATACATCTGCGCTAATTACACACACCATATTTCCCAGATGGGGAACATTGTTTACATAAGGCAGTGCAGATGTTACAAGTATCTTTTGTTTGGTTTTTTCACTCATTTTATGCTTTTTTGGCAACTTTGTTTAAATAATTTTCTGAATGCAATATTCTTTAAGGAATAATCAGGCAAGAAGCTGAATCTCTTTTTCCTCTGTTTTACTGTCTATTTCTATTTTCCTTATTATCCTGCCCTTTCGCTTTGCATTAAGCCTTGCTTCCTCTGGATTATTCTTGAATTCATCTGGTATTATGATTTCATCAATAATATATGTGTACTTTATTGAGATGTCCTTAAAGTTATCAGCCTTTATGTCAAACAAAAATTCTCTTTTTATAGTATCCAAATCACTTAAATCAAACTTTGCTGTTACAAACTTTTCAACTAATTTTCCTGGTTTTGGAATTGATTTTTTTACTGAGATGCTGTGTTTTCCTGATTTTAGATTCAAAAGCAGAAAGCATGAATTAAATTTCTCAACAAACTCTTTAAACTTCTCTTTGCTCATAGTCTCTTGTATTGTGTATTTTTTTCCTGTAACCTTTTTCGGCTCGATTCCAAATTCATTAAGCTCATTTATTATTTTGTTTTTTGTTAAAATTACACCGTTTAATGAGACATCTTCTTTAATTAACGGTGCCATTAAGTCAAACATAACATCAAGATATTCAAAGCCAGCTTTAATCTGGACAAAAGAGGAGCCTTTCTTTATTATGAATTCCTCTTTTTCAAACTCACCTATGCTATATCTTGTAAACTTCTGGTGGATTTTTTCATCAATGTTTTTCTCGTAAATCTTTCTTATAAAATTCATCTTATCACCCTTAACATCTGTTGTGAAAATATAGTTAATCAAGCAAGAAAGCTATTATATATTTAAATCTTAGTAAAAAATCAATTTAAACTGAACTGCAGTTTGACTGCATTTCCTCCATTTAATATCTCAAGATTCTTCACTCTTAAACCATTTATAACCCTCTCTTCTGAAAGTCCAACAACACCAAAAACCCCATCAACTTCAACACTAACCTTTTGATCACTTCCTATTCCTACTAATCTTATGGTCTTGCCCATATAAACAAACATAGTGGTTTTATCCATTATTTGTTGATTTAGCGCATCTATAAATGTTCCTTTACATGAATCACTTCTAGAATTTAGTTGTTCAGACTCCCATATAGAATAATTTTCATTCAAAAATTTCTTTTGCACCAGGCATTCATAATATGTTCCTTTTGTTTCATAGCCTTCACCCATGACATTTGCATTAACAAGACTGTGTATCTTACATTTGTCTCCTTGCAATCCTTTTATTGTGCACTCCATAAAACTTATCTTATATTTTGCTGGCTTGCATTGCTCAAGATTTTCAAAAAAGCAATACTTATCACTTCCGTAATCTATAACTAAATCTGTTTCTACATCACCTTCATTTTTACTTTCAAATTTACATATGCCTCCTGTATCAAACAGATGATCCAGCATCATTGCAATGGAAACACCTACTGCTGCTTGCGCAGGCAGCCCAATCATTTTTTCATCCTCTGGTTCGCTAATTATGAAATATATGGTTGGCATATCATCAATATGGATGAGGCACTCTAATTTTCCATTGGATAAATACTCAAATGGCGATGAATTAATATCACCAAACTCCTGGACTATTAAACAATTTGAACCATTTTTTCCTTTTATTTCTAAATTCCTTATTCCATTTTCATCATCATTTAATACAACTTTTGCTTTAGTGCATTTAAAGAGATTATTTCCGAAACATTTCAATGCAGAATCAGACTCAAAATACTTTGTTTCCATCTTTCCTCCTCCCTTAAGTATTATTTCCATATCTGGAAATGTACCTAGGTCTGCACTCTGCCCGCAGTCAATAATTTCATTATCTTCAATAAATATTTCTTTACTATCTGATTTAAAATCAATAGCATTGATTAATTCTTTTCCAAAACCAATTTCTTTTGGGTAAAGGAGAAATCCTAATATTACACAAGAAACTAACAGGATAGCTAAACTAATAAGAAGAATTTTTTTAGTATTTTTTCCCTTGCTTACAGTCTCTTGGTAACCTTTATTTATAAACTCAACAGCATTGTTTATTTCTTCCTGCGGCCAACCAGCATCCTCTAAGGCCTTTTTAATTTGCTCTAAAGGAAACCCGTTTGATAAGTTTGTCTTTATGTAATCAACAGCCCTTTGATCAACCATTTAAACCTCTTTTTATAGAATCAACTAATCTGCTTATATAAAATTTTCTAATTTTTTAATTTTAAGCAGCCATAAAACCATTCTTTTGTAGCAAATTATTTGTGCTATTTTATAGTCGTGAAAATGATTGTTTTAAACATCAAAACCTTTAAATACTAACTAAATTTTAATTGAGCATATGGCACATAAATGGAGTGATGAAGAAATCTTAGACAAGTTTGAGACAGAAACCACTACAGTTAAGACAAGAGCAGATGAATTGGTAAAGCTAATTAAGCGTATGGGAGAAATCTCCTTTGAAGATGCTGCAAAACAGCTAAGTGTTTCACCATCAACAATAGAGGCATGGGCCAACTTTCTTGAAGAAGAAAAAATACTTTCCATTAAATATAATTTTACAACCCCTTTTCTAACTATTTTTGAAGAAAAGAAAAAAACAGAGGCAGGGGAAAAAGCCCCTAAAAAAACTACAACCAGTAAAAAATCCATTGAAGAAACCGAAACAACTATGATTGAAGGTCCAAATGAAATGCAGGCAATGCTTGCCGAGGCATATACATGCTTAAAGAAAAAAGAGTTTGACAAGGCAAAGGAAATATATGATAAAATCAAGGCAAACTACGAGGGCCTGCCAACTGAATTTCTTGAAAAAAAGAAAGAGCTTAATACAAGCCTTATAAAACTTAGCAAAGATTTAGACCAAAACCTCAGCAGGATATCCTCAAGAGAGATAGAAAAGAAGTCCCAAAACATAAGAAAACTATTAAGCATGCTTGATCAGAAAATAAAGAAAAAAGAGATAACAGAGGCAATAAAGATTTATGGTAAAATAAAAAAAATCTATGGCAGTCTTCCAGATGGATTTCTTGAGCAAAAACTTATTTTGCAGAACAAAATAATAGAGATTTACGAGCTTCTCATTACGCTCAGGGAAGAGCAGGACATGAGAGATATATCAGTGAAAAAATCTGAAATAATAAACCTATTGGAAGAACTGAAACAATCCATGGATGAAAAAAATATCCCCCTTGCAATAAAACTGTATGAAAAAATAAGAGATTTTTATAACAGCCTGCCAGAGGGCTTTCTGCAGGAAAAATCAGAGCTTCAGGCAAGAATAATCAGGCTGTATGAAAATTTATTATTAAGCTATAGGAAATTTACAATTGATGATATAGACAAAAAGACCAGAGAAATACAAAGATTATCAGAACTCATGAAACAAAAGCTAAAAGAAAAAGATATTGTCTCTGCCAGAAGTACATATAGTCAGATTAAAGAGATATTTTATAGTATGCCGGAGGGATTTTTAAAACAAAAGACAGAACTGCAGAGAAAAATATTAAATCTATATGAGGAGCTGGCATTAGAGCTTGACAGAGGGTCTTCTGAGGACTTTAATCTTAAATACCGGAAAATAGACAAGATGCTTAAAGATGCATTTAACCATATCAAGAATCAAAGGTTTGATTTGGCTAATGAGCTCTATATGCAAATAATGAATATATACAACTCAATGCCTGCTGGCTTTTTGCAAAAAAAGACAGAGCTCAGAACAAGAATTCTAGCTTTTTATAAGGACATTTCTGGTCATGAAGCTTTGGGAAAGAACACATTTGAGATGCCTGAACTTAAAGAGCCCTTGGAATATAAAGAATCCATGGAAGTTTCACTGCCTGAAACAAAACAATTTAAGCCAGAAAAACCCATTGAGACAAAAAATCCACCTTTAAAAAGTTATAAGAAGGTTGTTTCCATGCCTGAGATTAAAAAACCAATCCCAATTCCAAAACCCAAAATAACTGATGTTATTAAACCTAAACCCCTGCCTGTTTCAGCTTTACCAGAGCCGCCAAAATTCAGAGAAGAGAAAAAGCCAGTCAAACCAAAACCAAGTTTCAATGAGGCTGTTAATGAGCCAAAGCAGTCGTGGTTTGGCTTGTTCAAAAAGGATAAGGAACCTGAATTAATGCCCCCAAAACCACCTAATTTTGATATTAAAAAAAATAGAAAATAACTTAACTAAAATAAAATTAAACCCAAAATTTAAATAAACAATTAAAATTTTAAATTAAAATAAAAACAATTAAATAAACAAAAATAAATCAAAAATTAACTGAAAGAGAGGTGTAATATATTGGCTGATGCACAAGAAATAACAAAACTGGATTCTTACAAACTTAATGTCAATGATATGGTTGTTAATGTAGAGATTTTTTTGAGAAAAAATGATTTTGTTCCTCTATACAATATTTCTATTTTAAATATCAGCAAGATAACAAACATTATTTTGCATAAAATCCGAGAGGAATTTGTATCAAAGGTTAATATAGGCGATATCCAGATAACAGACACAGGTGACCCTAGTATTATCAAAAATAAATTCAGCAAAGAAATCCTTGTTCTGATAAAAAAATATTTTCCGGATATTGACAAAAAAACCTCTAACCTTCTTGTAAACTACTTAATACAGGAAAATATAGGTCTTGGAAATATTGAAATCCTTTTAAGAGACAAAAATCTTGAAGATATAGTGGTAAACAACGCTTATAGCCCTGTATGGGTTTATCACCGCAAACATGGATGGCTTAAGACAAATGTTAGAATACCATCAGAATCAAAAATAAGGCATTATTCAACAATGATTGGAAGAGATGTTGGAAAAGAGATAACCTTATTAAAGCCATTAATGGATGCCAGCCTGCCAACTGGTGACAGAGTTAATGCCACACTAAGCCCTATTTCAACAGATGGCAACACAATATCAATAAGAAAATTTGCTGAAAAACCCTGGACAATAACTGATTTTATCAGGGGTAAAACCATCTCCTATTATGGGGCTGCACTGATATGGCTTGCTGTTCAGAATGAGCTCTCCATTTTAATTACAGGCGGAACAGGTTCTGGAAAAACATCTATGCTTAATGTTATCTCTAACTTTTTTCCGCCAAATCAGAGGATAATTTCTATTGAGGATACAAGAGAATTAACCCTTCCTGATTCACTGCATTGGGTTCCTTTGGAGACGAGATTACCAAATCCAGAAGGCAAGGGTGAAGTTACTATGCTTGACCTTCTTGTGAACTCGCTTAGAATGAGGCCAGACAGAATGGTTGTTGGTGAGATAAGAAGAAAAAGAGAGGCTGAAGTGCTGTTTGAGGCAATGCACACAGGGCATTCTGTTTATGCTACATTGCATGCAAATAATGCAAAAGAAACCATTATAAGGATGACCAATCCTCCAATAGACATTCCCAAGCTTATGCTTCCTGCT